>Ga0207419_1000819_pt1 | contig 26038 bp, 24 predicted proteins | sample ElkSloMetagenome_4_FD_184723 | JGI IMG/M metagenome (GOLD analysis project Ga0207419, IMG submission 184723) | Hot spring microbial communities from Elkhorn Slough, Monterey Bay, USA - MD2A (version 2) | ecosystem: Environmental > Aquatic > Marine > Intertidal zone > Estuary: Microbial mat ... | reverse complement strand
TAAAAGTTTTATAAAAAAAAGCCTGAACTTTTGGTCCAGGCTTTTGCCATCACTAAAATAAATGTGCTATTAATCATTATTTGCTTTATGATTCAAATACTCCGTGTTGGTTCTCTATAAGATTATAATAATACCTTTGCCGCTATAGCTAAAAGGGCGCACAACAAAAATAAGCGCTTTGTATTTTTCATGTTTGTTTAAGCTAGATTTGGATATGTAACTTGCCATAAAATAAAGAAATAAAGCGAAGAACTGCTAATTAATTCGATAAAAGCACAATTATTTTAACATTTACATAGATTTTACTTACACTATTGGTAAGTCTATCTTGTCAAATCCGGTATATGGTATTAAAACTTCTGGTATTTCAATGCCATCTTTGGTTTGATAATTCTCTAAAATACCAGCTAATATTCTAGGCAAGGCCAATGCACTACCATTTAAAGTATGACAGAGCTCTGTTTTACCGTCATTGTTTTTAAACCTAAGTTTTAGCCGATTAGCCTGATAAGTTTCAAAATTTGATACCGAAGATACTTCTAGCCAGCGGTTTTGAGCCGTAGAGAATATTTCAAAATCATAGGTTAACGCGGCAGTAAAACCCAAGTCTCCCCCACAGAGTCGTAATATTCGGTAAGGAAGCTGTAGTTCATCAAGTATAGATTTGACGTGGGAGACCATTTTATTTAAAGCATCATAAGACGCTTCTGGATGCTCTACTCTAAGAATTTCTACCTTATCAAACTGATGCAATCGGTTAAGACCTCTTACATCGGCACCGTAACTGCCGGCCTCCCGTCTAAAACAAGGAGTATAACCGGTGAGTTTAAAAGGCATGTCATCGGTATTTAAAATGACATCTCTAAAAATGTTAGTAGCGGGAACCTCGGCTGTAGGGATGAGGTAAAGTTGATCTGCCGTAACGTGATACATTTGCCCTTCTTTATCGGGCAACTGGCCTGTGCCAAACCCAGAAGCTTCATTGACCAAATGTGGTAACTGATATTCGGTATAACCCGCCTCTGTATTTTTATCTAAAAAATAGGTAATGAGGGCACGTTGTAGTTTAGCTCCCTTTCCTTTATATACCGGGAAGCCTGCTCCTGTAATTTTATTACCTAATTCAAAATCTATAAGATCATATTGCTTAGCTAAATCCCAATGCGGTACGGCTCCTTCGTAAAGTTGAGGTATATCTCCGTGTTCAGAGATGACTTCGTTATCATCTTCAGATTGGCCGTTAGCTACCGATTCATGAGGAATATTTGGTATATTATAAAGTAGCTCTGTGAGCGCGGTAGCCTTAAGATTTAAATCTTGTTCTAGATGTTTTGATGCCGTTTTAAGGGTTTTTGTTTTTTCTTTTAGAGCATTGGCTTCTTCAACTTTACCAGATTTAAAATAGCTGCCTATTTGTTTAGAAATACTATTGAGCTCGGCCTTGGTATTGTCTAACTCAGTTTGTAGGGCTCTCCGGTCTTCATCTAGTTGCATTACATTATCTATCATCTCAGAAGCGTTGATGCCTCTTTTAGAAAGTTTGGTAATGACGTCTTCTTTGTGATGTCTAATATGAGCGACTTGTAACATAGTTAAATTTTAATTAGGTGAATATCTAATTGAAGATAAGACACAAAAGTACTAAGATTTATAGCAGATAAAAATAAAAAAACATACCTATTTTGAGGGAAGAATCCAATAGTGATGCCTAAAATGATCCCAAGGCTCGTCTGCCAAATTCACGCTAGGGTCTATGAGTTTTTTCATGGGTTTTCCGTTGATACTAACGTACGTGGTAACATAAACGGCTACATCTTTACCTTGTTTGGCAAATTCCTTTTTTAAATACTGAGCGAACTGCCAGATAATATCGGGTTTAGTGCTAGCATTGCGCTTTTGTTTTTTGCTCAGATAACTATCTAAGTTAATAGCAATAGCTTTGTTGGTAGCCTTATCAATGACGCGATAGGTGGCAAAGCCGTTTTTTGCTCTAAGCATCATGCGCCATGATAAGCGATGGCCTTCCTCTGTCCAGAGCACATCATCGTCATAAAAATAGTGTCGTAGGGGGAGCGCTAAGTGCACCATAAAATAGACCCAAAATACGGTTATAAAAAAACGGTGGTATTTAGGGACTTTTACTTCAGACCCTTTGTAAATAGGTTTCTTTTTTAGAAATAATTGTTGAATGGTTTTGGGTTCAAAAAAGAAAACACAAAAAGCAATAGACAGATAAGGAAATATTCCAATCTGGAAGACTATTGAATTAAACAAATGAAAAAATATAGAGCTGAAAAAAGCTATTTTTCGGGTAGGCTTAAACAATAACAAGGGAATAATAAGCCCGTCGAATAAAATGCCTCCATAAGTTAAAAAGTAGTGCATCCATTTTTGCTGTAAAAGAGCGCCAATAACAGGGTAATTGGCTTTGCCTTGCATGAGGAGTCCCATGACTGAGGTGCTGAGCCAATCGGGGTATAATTTGGCAAGCGCGGCATAGGTATACAATATTAGCAATTGTAGAATAAAGAACAGCCGGCACCAATTGGGCATGCTAATTTGTTTTATTTTCGGATTTAGTTTACTATCTATCGAGGCATAATGGTGTGCAGGCATGAGCACCATGATAAAGCTCAATATAAAAAGCAAATAGTAATGATTGTTATAAGAAGATTTTTGCATGAGATAAGTAGAGGTCCACATTACAGCAAACATAAAAGCACTAAATCTGTATTTATAGCCTACCATAATAAAGAGGCCAAAAATGCTCATAATAATGTAATAAACATACATCCAATGCCCGGGTAGCGGTTGGAGCCATTCGAAACCGATAAAAGAAAATGTAAATTTGGGGTCTACTAGTGTTCGCTGAACCCATCCGGTGACTACCGCACCAGCAGCCTCTAAAAAACACAACAAGCCGAAACATATTCGAAAAACGATAAGGGAGGTATTATCTATGCGTTTAAAGAGTAAATTATTCATAATGATGCTCTAAATAATCAAGGGCGTCTAATTTATCTTGTTCTAATTGTTGCTTAAGTTTTTCAAGGTCCTGAAATTTTTGTTCTTCTCTAAGGCGTTCTAAAATTTCTACTTTTAATACGTCCCCATAAAGGTCGTGATTAAAATTGAAAAAATGAACTTCAACAGATCGTCTTTTGGCGTTAAGCGTTGGTTTATGGCCAATATTCATCATGCCATAATATTCTTTTGATTTAATGGTGGCTTTTACAACATAGACTCCATCTTTTGGAATAAGTTTATAGTCTTCCGGAATATGAATGTTAGCTGTAGGAAAATTTAAAGTCCGACCTATGCTATTGCCTTTAACTACTTCACCCGTCAAATAATAGGGATAACCTAATAACTGATTAGCCAAACTAATCTGGCCTTGATCTAAAGCTTTGCGAATTTTTGTGGAACTTACGGTGATATCTTCTATATCTTGAGCTGAAATTTCAATTACATTAAACCCATAACGTGGCGAAAATTGTTTTAAATCTGTAATATTGGCGCTTCGGTTCTTACCAAAATGGTGATCATAGCCAATAACAATGGTTTTTGCATTAAGCTCGTCTACAAGCACCTGTTTAACATAAGCTTCTGCCGATAGATTGGCAAAACTGGTATTAAAAGTTTTAACCACGACATTGCTTATACCCAGAGTTTTTATGTTGGAAATCCGTTCGTTAATAGTGTTCAATAACTTGATATCACTATCCTTTTGCAACACCATTCTGGGGTGAGGAAATAACGTTAATACGGCCGGTTCTAAGTTTTTTTCTTGAGCTATACTTATTACCTTTTTTAAAATTTTTTTATGCCCGATGTGAAGCCCATCAAAGGTGCCAATTGTTATAACTTTTTTAGAAATGTCTGCCAAGCCCCAGGTGTTTTATTCGTGACGTCACAAAGTTAAGTCTTATTTTCTAATTTACTTATTATTAAAACTGTTCATCGTGTTGTGAACTCCTGCTAAAGCAAACGATTTAATAAGCTCTTGGGCTTTAGCATACCGTTCTGGAAGCTTTGCTTGTTCCTCTGGTGTCCATTCGCCAAGGACGTAATCTACTTGCCTGCCTTTGCTGTAATCGTCTCCAATACCTATTCTTAATCTATTGTATTTATTGGTTTGCAGCTGATTTTGAATATCTTTTAATCCATTATGACCGCCATCGCTACCCTTAGTCTTAAGTCGTAAGGTACCAAAAGGAAGATTGACATCATCTGTAATGACTAATAAATTTTCTAAAGGAATATGCAATTGGTTCAACCAGTATCTTACCGCTTTACCACTAAGATTCATATAAGTATTGGGTTTTAATAGATGGAGTTGGCGTCCTTTTATTTTGAATAAACTCATGTCTCCCAGCCTTAAGGTTTTAAAAGATAGAGCTTCTGCTTCAGCGAGTTCATCTAAAATTTGAAAACCAATATTATGTCGGGTTTGGGCATATTCTGTACCTATGTTTCCTAAACCTACAATTAAAAACTTTTTCATTTTTATGCAATTATAACAGTTTCTACGAATGATTTTGTTATAAAAATAAAAAGCATCCTAAAATGAGGATGCTTTTTGTATATGAGTAAAACAAAATTTATTCTTGAGATGCCTCAGCAGATGCTTCAGTTGTCCCTTCTGTTCCTTCTGTTCCTTCTTCAGTGTCTTCTTCTTCATCCTCATCAAGATCAACCACAGCTAATCTACTTCGTCTTACTTGACAAACCACAGTATTATCAGCATGTAATAATTTGTAGTCGTCATTTTTAAGTTCGTGAATATATAACTTGCTACCAATTTTAAGGGGAGTAATATCTAGCTCAATAAAATCGGGTAATTTAGATGGCACTGCTTTAACTCTTAACTTACGGTAAGGTTGTCTAAGGTTACCACCATTTAAAACACCTTTAGATACACCAACCGTTTTTACAGGGATTTCCATAGTAATTTCCTTGTCTTCGAAAATCTGATAAAAATCGATGTGTAAAATGTTGTCCGTTACAGGGTGAAATTGAATGTCCTGCATAACAGCGTTAAAAGTGTCACCATTATCTAATGTAATCACAACCGTATGCGCATTTGGTGTGTATACGAGTTTAGAGAATGCCAATTCTGGTGCTGTGAAATGCAATGGCTTATCTCCTCCGTATAATACGCAAGGAACCTGGCCAGCATTACGTAAGGCCTTTGTTGCTTTTTTGCCCACGCTTTCTCTTTGAGATCCGTTAATTGTAATTGATTTCATTACGTTGTTTTTGATTAAAATTTATTATAAATCCTTTAAAAGGGGTGCAAATGTAAAAAATAATGTCATGTAATCCTAAGTACAAGTCATTTATATTCGCTGAGCTAATAAATCTAACCGAAAAGCCTTGTTACATAATAAATTTAGAACTTATAGATTCGTTATGATGGACGTTGTACATTACCTCGGCAAATAAATCGGCACAACTAAGCACTTTAAGTTTGTCATGATTTTGCTGTAATGGAATAGAGTCCGTTACAATAAGTTCTTCAAGTTTGGAATTATCTAGTTTTTTGTAGGCATCACCAGATAATATGGGATGGGTACAAATGGCTCTTACGCTAGCGGCACCGCGTTCCATCATGAGGTCGGCAGCTTTGGTTAATGTTCCGGCCGTATCTACCATGTCATCGGCAAGTACAACATTTTTCCCAGTGACATCACCTATGAGTTCCATGTGCGAAATGACATTGGCTTTTGCGCGTTGCTTGTAGCAAATTACCACATCACAACCCAGCGCTTTAGCATAAGCGTAGGCACGTTTAGAACCACCCATGTCTGGAGAGGCAATGGTGAGATTTTCTAAATTAAGATTTTGTAAGTACGGTAAAAAAATCGTGGACGCGAATAGGTGATCTACAGGTTTTTCGAAAAATCCTTGTATTTGATCGGCATGCAGATCCATAGTGATAATTCTTGTTGCACCTGCAGCCTCTAACATTTTTGCAACTAATTTAGCCGCAATAGGCACTCGAGGTTTGTCTTTACGGTCTTGTCTGGCCCAGCCAAAGTAAGGTAAAACAGCAGTGATATGTCTAGCCGAAGCACGTTTAGCAGCATCTATCATGAGCAGCATTTCCATTAAATTTTTAGGTCCTGGATGCGTAGAACCTATTATGAAAATACGTGTGCCGCGTATAGACTCTTCGTAAGAGGGTTGAAACTCGCCATCGCTATAGGTTGAGGTGATGACTTTACCCAATTTTACGCCATAGGCTTTGGCAATTTGTTCCGCTAAGTACTTACTTTGAGAACACGTAAAAATCTTAGCTTCGGTCGTTTTAAAAGACATAAAATGTTGTGTTTAGAGTGCAAAAGTTGAAAAAAGTATGGCCAAAATTAATAAATTAATTAAGGTTAGACGATGTAAAGGACCTAAATTATTATCAAATGCCGCTGTTGATTAAAAAAGTGTAAAAAACCCGATTGAAGTTAAACATAAATTATACTTTTGTAGTCTATCTTATGCTCAAGTGGCGGAATTGGTAGACGCGCTGGATTCAAAATCCAGTTCCTTCGGGAGTGTGGGTTCGATTCCCACCTTGAGTACTAAAAAACCCTGTAATTCAATGGTTTTACAGGGTTTTTTAGTACTAACATTTTTTATCTTTTAATATCAATTTTTTGTTTTTGTAGGTAGATTTTCTTGTGGTCATGAATACGGTAGGCAAGTCCAGGGTAAGTTTATCTAGAGCAATCTATAAAGCCTGTAGCAAATTAGATCTTTTTAAAATAGATTTTTCGTAGCCAAAAAGACACCCTAACTAATAAAATCAGCGCCGGAACTTCAACCAAAGGGCCAATGACTCCCGCAAAGGCTTGTCCAGAATTTAGTCCGAAAACGGCAATTGCAACTGCAATGGCTAATTCAAAATTGTTGCCAGCTGCCGTAAATGCCACTGAAGCTGTTTTGTCATAATTGGCTCCTGCGGCCTTGGTAAAGAAAAATCCAATAATGAACATCGCCGTAAAATAGATAAGTAGAGGTATTGCAATAATTACAACGTCTATTGGGATTTCTACAATCAGTTCTCCCTTCAAAGAAAACATTACTACTATTGTAAATAAAAGTGCAATAAGTGTCAGTGGTGAAATGGTAGGAATAAATTTATGAGTATACCAATCTTCTCCTTTAAGCCTCACTAAAATGAACCTACTTAAAACTCCCATTATAAAAGGAATACCCAAATAAATAGCAACACTTTCTGCAATTGTTCTGATCGATATATCAACAATCGCTCCTTCAAACCCAAAGAATGGTGGAAGAATAGTTATAAATATCCAAGCATAAAAGCTATAGGCAAATACTTGAAAAACACTATTTAAAGCAACTAAACCTGCTCCATATTCGCTACTTCCTTCTGCCAGGTCATTCCAAACCAAAACCATGGCGATACAACGAGCCAAACCAATTAAAATGAGCCCAACCATGTAATCGGGATGGTCTTTTAAAAATGTAATGGCCAAAATAAACATTAAAACAGGACCAATAATCCAATTTAAAATCAGCGAAATCAAAAGAATTTTTGTGTTTCTAAACACCTTTGGTAATAGGCTATAGTTAACCTTTGCTAAAGGCGGATACATCATTACAATTAAACCAATGGCGATTGGAATATTTGTTGTACCGCTATTAAACGAATTGATTACAACTGGGAATGTTGGAAAAAAATACCCAAGACTAACACCCAAAGCCATGGCTATGAAAATCCATAGCGTCAGGTTTTTATCGAGAAAACTTAAATTTTTTGAAGCCATTTTTATGTATGGATTTTAGAGAAAACGTAAAATAGTTCAGTAGCTATTTGCAGACTTGTTTCACTGTACTTTTCTGCTTGTTGCGAGGTATTATCAAATACTTTTGGGTCTGTATAAGTTATGGCAATACGTTGCTCTGCACCAGGAACAAAAGGACAGGCTTCATTTGCTGAATCACAAGTCATAATGGCTATAAACTTAGATTTTGGGTTGAATTCATCATCTAAAATTTTAGAAAACCCAATTATTGGATGTGCGTTGTCAGCATATTTAATGCTGTAAATAGGGTTCTCGTTGTTTGAAATAGTTTGAATCTGAAAACCTGAATTCTGAAGAGTTTCTGCAACCATCGGAAAAAGTGCAGTGCTTTCGGTGCCACCTGAATAACAATACACATTTGTTAGTTTGAAATAATACGCCATAGTCTGTGCCCAAACTTGACATAAATGACTTCTTCTTGAATTATGAGTACAAATAAAATTAATACGAATGTCTTGGTTGTTGGAAGTTTTTGATTGAACAGCATCTATAAGCGGTTGTAAAATTACTTTTCGATGGTCTGCAATGTTTTGGGCCTGCACTGCTTTGATGAACTCTTCTATTTTTGGAAATAGTTCTGTGGGTATTGGGGTCATCTTTACATCCATTTTTTAACAACAATTGTCTTCTGGTATACAGCAGACGGTTTCATTAAGAGTAGATAATTCTACATTTTGCTTTATTTTAGGAACACCACAATTGTCTTTGGCTAAACAGTCGGTTTGTTTATTGGTGAGTTGAAAATATTGCCCGTTAAAATCAAGGCCGTATTTCCCAATCGTAAGGGATTGATATTCTACTTCGATGTTTAAATCGGGAATATTTAGTCCTTTTTCAGAAAATTCAATTATTTGCAAAAGTTTCTCAGGATGTAGTCTGTGCTTATAATCATTGGCATCCCATAGCTGAAAGTTAACGACCTGTTCTTTTCTCACTGTTCCGCCGCAGTCAATAAAATGCTTCGTGATTTTACCAACTTCAGTAACGTGAAAGTGATGAGGAACGAATTCCCCGTTAGGTAATTGAAAAACTATAGTTTTCATGTTTCGTAATACCGTTTTAAATTCTGATAGTTTCATTATAATATTGGTTTATTGCAATAATGCGATTAATGGATGTAAAATTTTTTAGCAGCAATCGTGGTTGCCCTTTAAGTCTTGATTTAAGAACGCGGTCATTATAGATTTCATGGCCATCCAGTTTTCTTTATGAATGCAATAGCAAACACTAGTGCCTTCTACATTGCCTTTAATTAGACCTAGAAGTTTTAGTTCTTTTAAATGTTGAGAAATGGTAGGTTGGGCCAAGCCAATTTCGTTTACCAAATCACCGCAAACGCAAGCGTTTATTTTAAATAAATGTTGTAAAATAGCTACTCTTGCAGGATGACTGAACGCTTTGGCGAATAGAGAAATTTCATTTTGTTGGTCTGTAAATATTTCAGTTTTCGCTAATCCCATGTGGCTTGTATATTTGTTTATTGCAATATTACGATTAATAGCATTTATTTCCAAGTATTTTCTTCTTAGGCAAGAAAAAATTACTTTTTAGCGATTGAGGTGTTACATACGTATTTTGATATTTTGATAAGGCATAGGCTGCCCTTATTTCTTCTACTGCAATCCGCAATTATTCGTAAAAAAGCTCAATGCTCATCGATGATTTTGGATTTTCAATAATAATCAAAGCACTCATAGTTCCTTAAAGACTCAAATTCAACTGTGTTTTTGTGACGATCAAGATGCATAGTTAGCTACCATAATGGGATATCTTAATCGATAAACAAGTCTTAACTAGTTTGTCTTATTATTAATGTTATACTGCACTCCTGTTTTCGTTCAGTTTATTTTAAGTAAATTCTCTTGAATTTTTTAGATTTTTCAATCTATGTCACTTAAACTATTTTAGTTTTCTAATTGAATCGGTAAATGAGTTTAATAAAAAATATGGTTGGGTTCCTTTACTATCATTTCAAATATCACTTCTTTTTAGAAGCTAATGTTTAAAATTATACGGCTCTCATTAAGGTTGGAGCAGTTGCTCTAAATCACATGAACAATTAAACGCTTTGGTGAGATATCAAATCCAGCTAACTCTTTATAAAGGTCTCTATATTTCTTCTTATCTATTTTGGCTTCCAATAAAACTCCTCTAAAACAATTTTAAAAGGGTAAAATAAAATATATTTGTTTAGGCGCATGCGCCGCTAATTGGTACGCCCATGCGGATTGCTTTAATTCTAATAATCATCATTCATGGAGGCATTCATTTATTTGGATGGCTTAAAGCATTCCATTTTGCAGCATTTAGTGCCATTTCACAGCCCATTTCCAAAGCATATGGTGTCATTTGGCTCTTGGCTTTTTTGTTGTTTATGGCAGCCCTTATTTTAAATGTATCGCGCATAGAGTATTGGTGGCTCTTTAGTGGTCTTGCTGTCATTGTTTCTCAGGTATTAATTATCAATTATTGGGCAGATGCCAAATTTGGCACCATAGCAAACATCATTATTCTTTTTGCTTCGATTTTAGCTTATGCAGATTTCAGTTTTCAGCAGCGCATGAAATCAGAACAGATAGCCCTTTTAGAAAGTACTGGAACAAATAATGAAGCCGTAGTTTATACAGAGCGATGGCATGAGTTGCCTCAAATTGTGCAAACATGGTTAAATAACAGTGGTGCTCTCGAGCAGCCGCCCATTTCTAACGTTTACCTCACTCAAGCGTTACAACTTAAGTTGCAGCCAGATCAAGACCATTGGATGAAAGGCAGCGCAGAACAGTACATCATAGCTCAGGATCCTGCGTTTCATTGGACCATTAGGACCCAAATGAACACCTGGTTACCACTTAAAGGAAGAGATAAATTTGCAGAGGGTAAGGGCGAAATGCTGATTAAGCTGCTAACGCTTATACCAGTAGTCAAAGCAAGTGGTGATGAAAAAATCAATCAGGCTACCTTACAACGTTATCTGGCAGAAATTGTATGGCTTCCTACAGAAGCCTTAGCGAAACATATTACATGGGAGGCCATAGACGATTATTCGGCTAAGGCCACTATGACTTATAAAGGAACCCAAGGTGCTGGTGTATTCCATTTTGATGCTCAGGGCAATTTTAAAACATTCGTTGCTATGCGGTATAAAAATAACAAGGCCTCGCAGCCTACTAAATGGATAGTAACCGCCACCAAAACCGAAGAGCGACAAGGGATAAATATACCTGTAGAGTGTGAGGCTTCGTGGGAATTGGAAAATGGTAAGTGGACATGGTTAATATTGAAAATAAAAGACCTCAGCTATAATGTTACATCTATACCTGCGACGTCCACCTTTTCGAATTAACTGAGATATTAGAATCTGGTTTTAGTACAATTATGAGTGTATAATTTTGGTACTATTTTTGATTTAGACACAAAAAAATGTATCGCGTTGTGCCAACAATTTTAAAAGGTTACAACTCAACCTATCCTTATAAGAGTTTATTAAAAAAATAAATACTTAAAAACATGAGATGTATAGGCCTTCTATTATTAGTGTTCATGAGTTACAACGCTGAAGCACAAAAAGTCTTTTCAGCAGCATACGCTCACCAAGCCGATGTTAAGGTGTTTGTGGTAGATTATGAGCATCAGGCCGATTTAAGTGTTTTTAAAGTACAGTATCAAAGCCAAGCCGGTAAAAATAATGGAAGATGGTTTTTTACAGACTATGCCAATCAAGCCGATAAATTGCTATTTTTTGTAGACTATGAAAATCAAGCAGATTTAAAAGTATTCTTTGTGGATTACCGTAGTCAGGCAGGCTGGAAGAAAAAATCTAAAAAACACCTGTTATATTAGGGCATTAGTATTAATAAAATCTTTAGCTTTGCTCCAAGCCCTAAACTATGAACAACATCCTTTTACTAAAACAATTTACAAGATTCTGTATTGCTGTTTTTGCGTTTAGCCTGTCGGCGCAGGTGCCTTCTTATTATAGCACCATAGATTTCAATCAATCTAGCAATGATCTCAAACAAGACCTATCCCAACTCATTACTACAACTCATGTCAATGAAATCCCTTATACCAGCACATCAGTAGATACGTGGGATGTGTTGAAAATAGCAGACCTTAATCCCAATAATTCCCAAGATGTCTTATTAGTTTACGGCTATGACGATACAGATAATGACTCCCAAACCGATCGTACAAGAAGCGTTAACTCTAATTGTACCTCTAGCGGTTGCATTGGGTTGTGGAATCGCGAGCATGTTTATGCAAGGTCTTTAGCTAATCCAAGTTTAGACACTAATTATCCTAGTGCTGGTACCGATGCGCATAATTTAAGAGCATCAGACGGTCAAATGAATTCCTCGCGTAGTAATCGTGTGTTCTCAGAAGCTAATGGCATAGCGACTATTACCGCGCAAGGGCATTTTTATCCTGGCGATGAATGGAAGGGAGACATCGCTCGTATCATTATGTATATGTATTTACGATACCCTAATCAATGTTTGGCGAATAACATAGCCTCTGGTACTAATAATTTCCACCCAGATATGCCAGATGTTTTTTTAGAATGGAACGTGGAGGATCCCGTGTCTAGCTTTGAGGTACAACGAAATAACACCATCGCTTCCGTGCAAGGTAATCGCAATCCGTTTATAGATAACCCGTATATCGCTACCTTAATTTGGGGAGGTACAGCAGCGGCAGATACGTGGCAAGCCTTATCTCAACAAGAATATCAAGTTAAGCCTATAGTTATATACCCTACGGTGACATCAGAGTTCTTAACCTTAGAACACACGGCAGAACGTGCATTTCAATATACAATTAGAGATTACAGTGGTCGTAAAATTCATGAAGCGAAAGCTAATCATCCTAAAATCAGTGTCGCTCACCTCGCATCGGGCTATTATATCCTTCAAATAGTATGTGATTCCCAACATCAAAATTTTAAGTTTATAAAGCGTTAGTAGTCTTATTTATTTTACTATCTTTAAAAGATTGGTGACCTCACAATATAATTCAAAGTAATGTTATGGATAATGGGGCCTAAATATACCCGCCCAAAATCATTCTTAGCCAGCACTTCTGTTACCAGAAGATACATTTCTAATTAAAATAACTAAGAAAAACAAACCTCATGACAGTTAACGGATACGCAGCAAAAGAACCAAAAGCAGAATTAACCTCATATACTTACGAGTTAGACGATATTGGACCAGAGCAGGTCGATATCAAAGTCCATTATTGCGGGCTGTGCCATTCAGACATCAGTATGATAAACAACGATTGGGGCATGTCGCAATATCCTTTTGTACCAGGTCATGAAGTTATTGGTGAGGTGATTGCCATAGGTAACGCCGTTAAAAACGTAAAAGTAGGCGATAAGGTGGGTTTAGGGTGGACAGCCGGTTCCTGTATGAGCTGTTCGCAGTGCATGGATGGTGATCACCATTTATGCGCAGAGTCAGAGCCCACCATAGTGGGCCGAAACGGAGGCTTTGCCGATAAAGTGCGTAGTCATTGGTCTTGGGCCATTCCTATGCCAGATGGTATTGATATGAGTAAAGCAGGGCCTTTGTTATGTGGAGGTATAACCGTATTTAATCCTATTATACTAGCTGGTGTAAAACCAACGGATAAAGTAGGAGTTATAGGTATTGGAGGTTTGGGTCATATGGCCTTAAAATTTCTAAAGCATTGGGGTTGTGAAGTTGTAGCCTTTAGCTCAAGCCCAGATAAAAAAGACGCTATTAAAAATATGGGCGCCACTAGGGTAGTCAATTCAAAGTCCCCAGAAGAATTAGAAAGTATTGCGGGTCAGTTAGATTTTATATTAAATACCACCAATGTTACCTTAGATTGGGATGCCTATTTAACAGCCTTAGCGCCAAAAGGGAAGTTTCATAACGTAGGAGCAGTTTTAGAACCCATGCAAATTCCTGCATTTAGTTTAATCATGGGTGAAAAAACCGTAGGCGGGAGCCCTATTGGTAGTCCAGCTTTAACCAAAACCATGCTAGAATTTTGTGTAAGACACGATATTTATCCACAGGTTGAAGAATTTCCAATGCATAAGGTCAACGACGCATTACAACACTTAGAAAGTGGTAAGGCGCGTTTTAGAATTGTACTCAAAAACTAAATCATTGGTTTGAAAATTAATGCCTTGAAATAGCATCCAAGTAACTTAGGAGGTCCTTCAGGTATATGTCAGGTCTACATAAAACGAAACAATGCAATCACCAAAACTAAAAACTAGACCTTACCATGTTCTATTCCGAAGACCATAAATTACAGTTCAAGCGATTGGGTCTTGGCCAATCCCTAGCAAGATTGAAGTAAGCACTTTATACAACACTTAGTAATAATATCAAAAAGTAACACTAAAAACTAACGAATTGAAAGGCAATGAGCTGCCATTTTCTGCAAATGAAACAAAAACCCACTTAAACTTTTAGCTTAAGCATTGCCCAGGCTTAAAAATTAAGATAGTTTTGCAGACTCAATAGTGCGCTTTATGAAGAGATATCTTAATTTATTCGACTTTAAACAGAAAGTCAATTATAAAACCGAAGTTCTGTCTGGCCTAACCGTTGCATTGGCTTTAGTACCTGAAGCTATAGCCTTTGCCTTTATGGCGGGTTTATCTCCTTTAGTAGGCTTATATGCGGCGTTTGTTGTAGGATTAGTGACCTCTATTTTTGGAGGGCGCCCTGGTATGATTTCTGGTGCTACGGGTGCTGTTGCCATTGTAGTAGTGGCTTTAGCACAAACTCATGGCGTAGAATACGTCTTCGCCACCGTAATTTTGGCAGGGATCATCCAAATGTCTGCAGGATTATTAAAATTAGGAAAACTTATGCGACTGGTGCCACTACCTGTGGTTTATGGATTTGTTAACGGATTGGCGATTATTATTTTTATGTCCCAATTAGACCAATTTAAAGACACCTCTGGTGATTGGTTATCTGGTACACCGCTATATCTCATTTTAGGTCTGGTGCTATTGACCATGCTCATTATTTGGGGTCTTCCAAAATTAACTAAAGCGGTACCGGCGTCCTTAGCTGCTATTTTGGTAGTTTTTGGCTTAGTAAGTGCTTTGGGGCTAGACACCAAAACTGTAGGAGATTTAGCATCTATTAAAGGAGGCTTTCCACCGTTTCATATTCCAGAATTACCTTTTACCTTAGAGACCTTAACCATTATTTCCCCCTATGCGGTTATTGTAGCGGGTGTAGGCTTAATTGAAAGTTTACTCACCTTAGAGCTCATAGACGAAATTACAGAGACTAGAGGGCGCACCAATAAGGAAGCAGTGGCGCAAGGTCTGGCTAATATTTCCTCTGGTTTTTTATCTGGTATGGGTGGTTGTGCCATGATAGGACAAAGTTTAATTAATATTTCAAATGGAGCGAGAGCAAGACTTTCAGGAATTGTTGCTGCTGTAGCTTTATTAATGTTTATTATGTTTGGTGCTGAGGTCATAGAACAAGTGCCTATGGCAGCCCTAACCGGGTTAATGATTATGGTCGCCATTGGAACCTTTGAATGGGTAAGTGTGAAGATTTTAAATAAATATCCGGTATCAGACATTATTGTTATGGCATTGGTTATGATTGTAACTATATTTTTACATAACTTGGCTTTAGCTGTGCTTATAGGGGTGATTATTTCAGCTTTGGTCTTCGCGTGGGATAATGCCAAACGTATTAGAGCGCGAAAACGTATTGATGAAAACGGAATAAAACACTATGAAATATATGGACCTTTATTCTTTGGATCCATTAAAATGTTCAATGATAAATTCGATATCGCCAACGACCCAAAAGAAATCATGATAGATTTTAAGGAAAGCAGAATTGCGGATATGTCTGCCATTGAAGCCGTCAATAAATTATCTGAACGTTATCACAATGTAGGAAAGAAAGTCTATATCACAAATCTATCCAGTGCCAGTCATAAGTTACTCATTAAGGCAGACAAAATGATTAATGTTAACGTCGTCGAATAAGACTATGTCATTATTAAACACTTTATTAAAATAAAACATACCAGTACCTACCAGTTTTGTTTATATTTGTGGTATGTCAATTGTTAAGGTCAATACCAACTCCAAAGTTCCAAAATACAAGCAGATTGTAAACTCTTTAGAAGATGCTATTAAGAAGGGTCAACTTAAGAAGGGCGATAAGTTGCCATCCTTAAATCGTGTTAAAAACCAATTTGGTCTGTCTAGAGACACTGTAATAACGGCGTTTAATGATCTAAAACAGCGTGGAATTATTGAGTCTACGGTGGGAAAAGGCTATTATGTGCTTAACGATGAAATACAGAATAAGCACCGTATTTTTTTGCTTTTTGATGAATTAAATGCGTTTAAAGAAGACCTTTATAAAGCCTTTGCTGCGCAATTTGGCACAGCGGCGCACATCGATTTATATTTTCATCATTTTAATATAAAGGTTTTACAGAGCTTAATTAGAGAGAACACTGGAAACTATACGGCTTATGTTATTATGCCAGCAAATCTTAAAGGGCTGGCTTCATTACTGAAAATCTTACCTCAAGACAAAGTATATATCTTAGATCAAACCCAACCAGAGTTAAACCACTATCCAGCAGTATATCAAAACTTTGAAACCGATGTGTTTAATGCCCTTAGTGAAGCCAAAGCTCTCATTAGACCTTATCATCAATTCATTCTAAAATTTAACGAAAACACGCAGCCCATAGGAATTCTTAAGGGTTTTCAAACATTTTGTCAACATAACCTTGTGCCCTTTCAAATTATAAATGCTTCAGAGGACTTGCCACTGTTAAGGGGCGCACTGTATTTAGTGCTCGAAGATCAACACCTCATTAAACTTATAAAACGCATGAAAGATCACGATCTGGTATTAGCTAAGGACATGGGCATTATCTCTTACAACGATACGCTTTTAAAGGAAATTGTGGAAGGCGGAATAACCACCATTTCTACAGACTTTAAAGCCATGGGAACTCAGTTGGCCCAAATGATTTTAAAAGAAGAGCCTGCTCAAATTGAAAATACCAATCAACTCATCCTAAGATCTTCATTATAGAATATGTTTACCATTACCAGACATACAAAAGCTAATCATGAGTTTGTGACTTTATCTAATAAAAGCGCTTCGGAGAAGGCTGTTATCTGTTTAGATCAAGGTGGCCGCGTAGTGGATTTAATACTTCACAATGAACAATTATTGTATCCCTATAGCATGGAAGCCTATGATGCTTTTTTTGCTTCAGCCATTTTATTTCCGTTTGCTAACAGAATTAAAAATGGTGCCTACCGATTTGAGAATAACGACTACCAACTGCCAAAAAACGAAATTGCTAACGGCAACGCTATTCATGGCTTGGTTTATAATAAAACCTTTGAGATCGTCAAAACGGTGGCTTCAGAATTTAAAGCAGAAGTCATTTTAGAATACAAAACCAATGGAGCCGATAAGGGCTTCCCTTTTAGCTACAGCCTTCGATTAAAATACAGCCTATCTAAAAAAAACTTCATCTTGGAGCCCGAGATTACAAATTTAGATAGCAAGACCTTTCCCTTTACTATTGGTTGGCACCCTTATTTTATTTATGAAGAGCAGAATGATAATAAAATTGTCTTTGACAAGTCATTTCGATTTAAATACGAGACTTTACACAAATCGCTTCATATGGAAGCTTTAAACGGTAAGGTTGAGATAGATTTAACCGAAGGCTTAGACGAAGCCTTTCAGCTTAATAATAAACAGGTGAGATGGACAAATAAATCATGGATTTTAAATCTATTGAGTTCAGAAGACCCTTCATTTCTTCAGTTATTTAGGCCTAAAGAAAGCGCTATAGCCATAGAGCCTATGACTGGAATTGCAGATAGTTTTCATCACCATATAGGCTTAAAACAGTTAGCACCTCAGGAAACCTATAGTCTGTCTTGGCAGGTGTACTTAGAAAAACCAACAAGAACTAAATAGCGTTTTTATGCAAATTTTATCATTTTTAGGATTTACAGCACTGGTTGCACTTATTTCGTATCTGAAAACGAGGTCAACCAACGAAACCTCATCAGATGGCTACTTTTTAGGCGGACGTAGTCTTACCGGCGTGGTCATCGCAGGCTCGCTCTTGCTCACCAATTTATCTACGGAACAAATAGTAGGTTTAAACGGTCAGGCTTTCAAAGAGGGTATTTTGGTCATGGCATGGGAAACCCTAGCTGCTATTGCCATGGTGATTACAGCTATTTATTTGCTACCACGTTACCTTAAGGGGGGTATTACTACCGTACCACAATTTTTAGAGCGACGGTACGATAAAATGACCAAAACTATAACCTCAGGTTTGTTCTTAAGTGGATACGCAGTGGTGTTGTTACCCATTGTGTTGTATTCTGGGGCCTTGGCAATAAATACTATGTTTCAAGTACCAGAAATGCTTCAGGTCTCTGATTCAGCAGCCTTATGGATTACGGTTTGGGGCATTGGGATTGTGGGCTCAATTTACGCCATTTTCGGGGGCTTAAAAGCCGTAGCCGTTTCAGACACAATAAATGCTATAGGGTTACTTGTAGGAGGGTTATTAATTCCCATATTTGGGCTTTTAATTATTGGTGAGAATGATATTATTGAAGGAGTCTCTGTTTTGTTGACTTCTCATCCCGAAAAATTCAATTCAATTGGCGGACCAGAAGCATCGGTGCCATTTGGTACGATATTCACGGGTATGATGCTGGTTCAGTTATTTTATTGGGGAACCAACCAAGCGATTATTCAACGCGCACTTGGTGCAAAAAATTTAAAAGAAGGTCAAAAAGGGTTACTATTGGCTTCATTTATTAAAATTCTTGGTCCTTTAATTGTGGTATTGCCTGGTATTATTGCTTTTCATTTTTTTGGAGCTTTAGAAAACCCCGATGAAGCTTATCCTAAATTGGTTACTAAAGTTTTGCCTGCCTCTTTAGTTGGCTTTTTTGCGGCGGTTTTATTTGGCGCTATTTTAAGTTCGTTCAATTCAGCTTTAAACAGCTCCGTAACCTTGTTTGGTGTAGATATTTATAAGTCTTATATAAATACATCTGCATCAGAATCACAAACGGTAAAGGCAGGAAAAACATTTGGGATTGTACTTGCTATTTTAGCCATGTGCATTGCTCCATTAATTGCCAATGCACCTGATGGTTTATTTGATTATTTACAGGAAGTTAATGGCTGTTACAGTATTCCTATTCTTACGATCATCGTGGTGGGTTACCTCACTAAATATGTTCCGGCCTTCGCGGCAAAAGTAGCTATTATTTCTGGGGTTCTTCTTTATAGTATTAGCCAATTTATTCTGAAACCTTTTGTGTTTGGTGATGTTAATTATCCACACTTTTTGCATGTTATGGCAATTTTATTTGTTTTAAATGTAACCATCATGCTGCTAATTGGAAGATGGAAACCTTTAAAAGCAGCTTATAGCCAAGGGTACACGAAACAAGTTGATATACAACAGTGGCGTTATGTTCATTTGTTTGGGCTTCTCATTGTGATTATAGTCATAAGTATTTATATCTATTTTGCTTAGATGAAGAAAAAACAATTAAAAACTAAAGTCCAAAACGCTTTTGAGTCGCAATTTCATCAAAAGCCTCATCTGGTATTTGCGCCGGGTAGAATTAATCTCATTGGAGAACATACGGATTATAATGAAGGCTATTGCTTACCTGCCGCTGTTGATAAAGGCATTGTTCTTGGCCTTTATCCTTCAGAACAAGATTACAGTACTTTTTTAGCCTTAGATATCAATGCTCAATTCAATGGTGATATTCAAAAGATTCAACCGGTAAAACATGAAGGTTGGATTAACTATATTCTTGGTGTGATTCAGCAGATTCAAAAAAGAGACGTAAAATTGCCTCAACTAAATATAGTTTTTGCTGGAAATATTCCTATAGGTTCCGGCATGTCGTCTTCTGCGGCATTGGCAAATAGCGCTGTCTTTGCAATTAATAGCTATTTTTCACTAGGATTATCACGAAAAACTATAGTAGAGATAGCCCAACAGGCTGAGCAGCAATTTGCAGATGTACAGTGTGGTATTATGGATCAATATGCAAGTATGTTTGGTGAAAAGGACTCTGCTTTATGGCTAGATTGTAGATCGGTTACCCATAAAGTAATTCCTGTAAATTTAAAAGGCTATCAAATTTTGCTCATAAATACAAACGTCAAACACAATTTAGCAGAAAGCGCTTACAATAAACGGAGGAAGGTATGCGAAAAAGTTGCTCGTCAACTCGGTGTAGTGGCTTTGAGAGATCTATCGCTTAACGATATCAATACATCAAAAAAAGATTTGCTAGAGGAGGATTATCTTAAAGCCAAATATATCATTGAAGAACACCATCGGGTTAAAGAGTTTGTAATGGCTGTAGAGCGGGGGGATTTAAAACATATGGGAAATTTAATGTTTCTTTCTCACGCTGGACTTAAACAATTATATGATGTAAGTTGTGAAGCCTTGGACTTTTTAGTGGACTTGGCCAAACACGACCAAGCCGTACTTGGGGCACGAATGATGGGTGGAGGTTTTGGTGGTTGTACGATAAATCTCATAAAGAAGAGTGCGGTAAGGTCATTTAAAACAAAGGTGGCTACGGCTTACAAGCGGCAGTTTGGTAAGTCGTGTTCGTTTTATAATGTTAAATTTTCTCAGGGAACACATCAATTATAAAGAGATATGAAAGCACTTCAGGAATATTCGCATAAGCGCTATAATATATTAACTGGCGAATGGGTATTGGTCTCACCACATCGAGCCAAACGACCTTGGCAAGGGCAGCAGGAAGAGGTGCGCAACCAAAAGCGTCCGAGTTACGATGCCTCCTGTTACCTCTGTCCTGGCAATACTAGGGCCAATGGTAAAGTCAATGCGCATTATAAAGACGTTTATGTATTTACGAATGATTTTTCGGCTTTACAGCTTAATTCGCCACAATTTCAACTTAATGAAGGTTTATTACAAGCCACTTCTGAACAAGGAATCTGTAAGGTGGTTTGTTTTAGTCCAGACCATTCAAAGACACTAGCCGATTTAAGTACTGATGAAATTGTAAAAGTCATTGGGGTGTGGCAAGAGGAGTATCAAAATTTAGGCGCGCAGACTTCCATCAATTACGTACAAATTTTTGAAAATAAAGGTGCGGTGATGGGTTGTAGTAATCCACATCCACACGGTCAAATTTGGAGCAATTCTTCCATCCCAAACGAGGTAGAAAAAAAACAGCAGGAGCAAAAGCGCTATTATAGGCAGCAAAATTCAAGTCTGTTAGGAGATTATATCGCACAAGAAATAGAATTAAATGAGCGTGTTTTATATCAAAATAAACACATGGTTGTGCTTATTCCGTTTTGGGCCGTATGGCCATTTGAAGCTATGATTATTCCTAAGCAACACAAGGAAAATATGGCACTAATCAATGAGCACGAACGTCATGATTTTGCAGAGGCTATAGCCAAACTTACCAAAGCATACGACCGCATTTTTAAGTGTTCATTTCCTTATTCTAGCGGAATTCATCAGGCACCAACTGATGAAAAGCAGCACGATTATTGGCATTGGCATATGAGTTTTTATCCACCTTTGTTAAGAAGTGCCTCAGTTAAGAAATTTATGGTTGGTTATGAAATGTTTGGTTCACCTCAACGTGATATTACCGCAGAGCAGGCGGCGCATCAAATCAAAAACTTAATTTAGACCTGTATTTATATGACAAGATTATAGTATCTTGTGCTTAAAATGGGGTAGTAGTCTATAGAATTAAAATATGACATTAAAAGAATTAGCAAAAATTGCAGGCGTCTCTATATCAACCGTTTCTAAAGCGCTAAATGATAGTAGTGAAATAGGAGAACGAACCAAAGCTCGAATTAGTGAGCTTGCAGAACTTTACAATTACCAACCTAATACCGTAGCAGTAACTTTAAAGACAGGAAAAACCAAAACCATAGGAGTGGTTGTTCCGAGTATTCAAAATAATTTTTTTGCTCGGGTGATTATGGGCATTGAATCCGTTTTAAATGCTGCTGGTTACAATATTATTATATCCATAACGAATGAAGAACATCAGAAAGAAGCTCAGATCCTCAAAACCTTATCTAATGGTGTAATTGATGGTTTTATCGTGGCATTAGCCGAAGAAACTCAAGTAAAACAAGAAATAACGCATTTACAAAAGGCAGAAAAATCTGGAAAACCCATTGTGCTTTTTGATAGAACGGTGGCAGGTTTAGATTATGATAAAATTCTTGTAGATGATAAAACGGTGGTTTTTAATCTTACTCAACATTTTCAAAACTGTGGAAGATCGGCGATTGCTTTGGTGTCCTCTATACATAGGCTTAGTGTAGGAAAGTCTAGAAAAGCAGGGTATTTACAATCTATAGAAGGAAAACAAGAACCTATTGTTGTTGAAGCAGATGCAGAAGACTTGGAGGAGCAATTACGTGGTGTTTTGAAAAAACATAAGGTGGATGCTATAATGGCATTAGATGAAGATGCTTCATTAGAGTCGCTAAAGGTGGCCAACGCAATGCAAATAGATATTCCAAATGATCTTCAAATTATTGGTTTTGCACCTGAAAAAATAGCAAAAAATGTAAGTCCAAGATTGTCTACCGTGAACCAGCACGGCATAGACATTGGTAATGCCGCAGCACAACGTTTAATAGATAGGCTAAATCAAAATTCTGTTAGCTCAAAGCAAATAGTTATTAATTCTACCATAGACCACAGAGAAACCAGTTAAATCCGTTGTTATATAAAGATTAATACTTATTTTTGAATCACCCAAATAAACCCAAAGTATGTTAGATAATTTTTGGTTTAATGTTCAATATGGCATTAATCATGTACTAGATCCCAACGGTTATGACCATGTGCTTTTCTTAATAGTATTAGCCGTACCTTATTTATTTAAAGATTGGAAACGCGTATTGCTGCTAGTCTCCTTGTTTACCTTAGGTCATACCCTTTCATTAGTTTTAGCTGCCTATAATGTGGTACGCGTAAATAGTAGTTTAGTCGAATTTTTAATTCCTGTAACCATATTTATTACGGCCATTTACAATGTTTTTACTGCTGGTAAAAAAGACAAAGGGGGCAAAATAGGTTTATTGTTCTTTTCCACATTATTTTTTGGGCTTATACACGGCTTGGGCTTTGCCAGAGAATTTAAAATGTTTGCAGGCGAGTCTCAAAATAAAATAGAGTTGCTTCTAGAATTTGCCCTTGGTATAGAAATCGCCCAGGTAATCATTGTATTTGTGGCTTTGTTTTTAGGGTTTTTATGTCAAACCATATTCAGGTTCTCAAGGCGCGATTGGATCATGGTAATTTCGGCGGTAGTGGTTGGATTAGTGATCCCTATGATCACCGGAAGCGACCTACTCAACTAATTAACATTGTAATAACTTTAACTTTAGGACGTTGTATTTAACATACAATCCTTATATCTTCGTTTAAAATTCATGAACGAAGTTTGCTCGTATTTACATGTCAGATAAAAAACAGTTAAGATATGATAAGGCCTACTTAAGAATGGCAAGAGAATGGGCCAAGTTATCCCACTGCAAACGCAAACAAGTTGGAGCTTTAATCGTTAAAGACCGGATGATTATCTCAGACGGTTACAACGGTACTCCCACAGGTTTTGAAAACCACTGTGAAGATGAAGAAGGCTACACCAAATGGTATGTGCTTCACGCAGAGGCTAATGCTATACTCAAGGTGGCTTCATCAACACAATCCGCTAAAGGAGCTACTTTGTACATTACTTTATCTCCTTGCAAAGAATGCAGTAAACTTATTCATCAGGCAGGTATTGTAAGAGTGGTTTACGAACAGGGTTATAAAGATAATTCTGGTCTAGAGTTTTTAGAAAAAGCAGGTATAGAAATAACAAAAATAGAAACGTTGAAGCAGTAAGTTCGTGGCAAAAAACAACAGATACATACCCCTTATTGTTGGCATAGCAGCTGCTATTGGCGTGCTTATTGGCGGGAAACTAAATTTTACCGATACCTCAGATCGATTATTTACAACCAATAGTAAAAAAGACAAACTAAACAGACTCATAGATTATATAGATTATGAGTATGTTGAAGATGTAAATACCGACAGCATCGTAGACGTTACCGTCAATGGTATTCTAGATAATTTAGACCCACACTCCACATATATTCCCAAAGAAGATTTAAAAAGTATAACCGAAAGTATGCGCGGCGATTTTATTGGGATAGGAATTAGTTTTTATACCTATAACGATACAATTGCTGTAATAAAACCTGTTGAAAATGGACCTTGTGACAGGGCTGGAATTCTTAGTGGTGATCGCTTACTTATGGCAGATAACGATACGCTTTACGGGCATGCAATTACCAATGATGATATTCTTAGTGCTCTAAAGGGAAAAGTAAACTCTGAGGTAAAACTTACCGTTTACAGAAAAGAAACTGACGAAATCCTTCAATTTAATATTAAACGAGCACCCATTCCTATAAAAAGTGTAGATGCCTATTACATGTTAACAGACGATTTAGGTTATGTTAAAATGAATCGGTTTTCAGAAAAAAGTTTTAGAGAATTTAAAAATGCTTTAAAAGAATTAAAGCGACAAGGTGCCAAACAGTTAGCCTTAGATTTAAGAGATAATCCAGGTGGGTTTTTGGGTGTTGCCGAACAAATTGTAGATGAGTTTTTAGAAAAGGATAAGCTTATATTATTTACTAAGAACAAACGTGACCAAATAGAAAGAGCTTACGCTACCAGACGAGGTGATTTTGAGGACGGCGAGGTTTTTGTTTTAATCAATGAAAATTCGGCCTCTGCCAGTGAAGTTATTGCAGGTGCTTTACAGGACAACGATAAAGGAATTATTGTTGGCCGAAGATCTTATGGTAAAGGTTTAGTGCAGCGTGAAATGGCTTTAGGAGATGGTAGTGCTGTGCGATTAACGGTATCGCGTTATTATACCCCGACGGGAAGATCTATACAGCGTCCTTATGATAAAGGAAACAAATCTTACTTTAATGATTATTATAAGCGCATAAGAAATGGGGAATTATCAGATTCAAGTAATATAAAAGTGGCCGACTCTCTAAAGTTTACCACACCAAAAGGCAAAATCGTTTATGGCGGTGGTGGTATTATACCAGACATTTTTGTGCCGTTAGATTACACTCATGAAAACGAAACTTTAGATTACTTAGAACGTCGTAATTACTTTGACTTTTTTGTTTTCGAACTTTTAGATAAAGATAGGCTGGCATACGACGAATTAGGCCGATTTGAGTTTATTAATGCTTTTCAAATTAGTAATCGAATATTCAAGGATTTTCAGGATTTTGTAAACACAAGAGAGCGCACCAACTTTACCTTTAAGGCCTATAATACAGCCATAAGACAACGTATAAAAGCGGCAATAGCGAAACAGGTTTATGATGATAATGCCTATTTCGAAGTTCTTGATAAAAACGATGATATGATTGAGGAAGTAATTTCTCTAAGTCAAGCTCACCCTACGCTTACCCAGTAACTTTATCATGTACTTTGGTATGTTTACCATTGTTCCAAAGCGTTAAAATATCTGTCGCCACTTGAGCGCCACTACCACAGGCAATTGCAAATTGACTGCGCCAGCCCGCTAAAGTACCAGCAACGTAAAGATGGTCCGTAATCATATGATCCTTATTTTTAAGCCAGACCCGGTCTTTTTCCTTGGCAGCTCTAGGATGAGGTTCTAGATAAGATTCCAAGCCTGTAATACGTATTAAACTGGTGTAGCCTACGGCAATAACTGCAATCTTTGTAGAATAAGTAGTCTTGTTTGTTTCAATCTCGTAGCCATCATTAACAGCCTCGATGCGTTTTACTTTTTCTTTTTCAATGAGAGATACATGAGGATAAAGCGTTTTTAGTTGTTCTTTGCCAGAGGCTAAAATATCGGCACCTAATGTGCCTGGTTGCAATCCAAGAACATTATTAAATAAAGCAGATTGCAGGTGCGAGGATTTTTGATGCGCTATAAGACCTATATGTTTATCTTTAGCATAAGGTTTATGATGAGCTGACCCTAATACTAAAGCGCAAGACATACCAGCGGCACCACCGCCAATAATTAAAGCATCAAATGTCATCTTCTCTTTTTTTGAAGGCGTTCT
>Ga0207419_1000818_pt1 | contig 26058 bp, 19 predicted proteins | sample ElkSloMetagenome_4_FD_184723 | JGI IMG/M metagenome (GOLD analysis project Ga0207419, IMG submission 184723) | Hot spring microbial communities from Elkhorn Slough, Monterey Bay, USA - MD2A (version 2) | ecosystem: Environmental > Aquatic > Marine > Intertidal zone > Estuary: Microbial mat ... | reverse complement strand
AGGCTTGACCTTGACAGATAGAGCGACATTGGTAGGCTTGAAAGTTCAGGTTATGGGTAAAAGTGAGGGTTTGACAGAACAGCCCGTTATAGGCTTGTAGATGAATAAATCAATATAACAGACTTGATGGTCAGTTGATATGAGTGTGAAATATGCTTGATTTAGGTAGATTTTAGGTAAGTTTATCGCTATGTTGGTTTAATCATCAGTGTCAAACCTAGTGTTAGTAAGGCATGACAGTACAGGGCGAACGATGGGACTCGAACCCACGAATGGTGGAACCACAATCCACTGCCTTAACCACTTGGCTACGCCCGCCATACGATTTATTAATGTAGCACAAGATTTCTCATTTGTGCAATCCTTGGCAGGAAAAAGCAAAAAATAACTTGAGCAATAGACATAACCGACAAACCGGAGTTGGTAGCGGGGTCGAATCGTGTAATAATAATCCGGCAATGATCCAACGCTGCGGAGTCCTGATGGCTGATATTCCCCAATCGCCCAATGAGTTAGCTGAAGTTCTGCAAGAGCTAACTGATCTAAAGTTTGAACTCCCCGATCCTGAAGATGATGAAATAGCCGAACCCGACTTTGAACGACAGATCGATGTCGCCTGGAAAGTTTGCGATCGCTTTGATTTGCAAACCGAAATTTGGCGGGGTCGAATTTTGCGAGCAGTACGCGATCGTGAAAAACGAGGGGGTGAAGGACGGGGAACAGGATTTCTCAACTGGCTGAAAGACCGGGAAATCAGCAAAAGTCAAGCCTATGCTTTAATTGAACTGGCAAACAGTGCCGACACACTCCTCGCTCAAGGTCAGTTAAACCCAGACTCGATCAACAACTTCAGTAAACGAGCCTTTGTTGAGACGGCAAAATCTTCCCCACAAGTCCAACAAATGATCTCAGATGCTGCTTGCAATGGCGATCGCATTACTCGCCGTCAGGTGCGTCAGATGTCTGATGAATGGACTGCAATGAGTTCTGATCTACTACCAGAAGAAGTGCGAGAAAAAGCTCAAGCCGGAGTGATGCCGACTCGTTATCTGGCTCCTCTAGTCCGGGAAATGGAAAAATTACCCGAGTCTCATATTACTGAAATTCGTCGAGAAGTTTCTGCCAGTCCAGATGTCGATACCATTAAAAATCTGACTTCAGAAGCCAAAAATTTATCTAAATATCTTGATGCTGCGGCTCAAGTCCAGGCGATCAATCAATCTTCTGTTGATGTGGAAATGGCGTTAGAAGAAGCATTGCGAGTCGGTTGTTTGAACACAGCCGCAGATCTCGTTAAACAAGCCACTCAACTCGAACAAGCGATCGTCAAACTTCATAGTACCTGGAAGCGGGTTGGGAGTTTAGCCGATCGGCTTTATGTCGATACTGGTGCAAGTACCCCCCATTTGCGATCGCTGCTTTCCTGTTTAGAACAACTTGCAGGTCAAGTTTTAGAAGTTCAGCTTGGAGACAGTCGAGAGGGCAGAATTCGCTTACAAATTTTAGCTGATAATGAAGATTCTTTTCGGGAATAAAGAGTCAGAGATTGAATGTTTTAATTCATCTTTTGTACTCCAACTGTACCTCTAGAAATTCCCTTAACCCGGTGAAGCTTTGGCGGGGATTGTTTAACCTTAGCCGGACTAAAACCTCTGTGAATCAATAACTTCAAACAAGAGCAGGGCAGCACCAATCCCCAAAATAAGAGTTGATCAAGCAGAGTCATCTAACGGGATTGAGAACTAACCTGAGAAGTCTGAGGCGAATAGGAACGTAAGGTCGAAAATATTGATTGATCTTGTTTATTGAAATTATTATACTTGCCGCAGTTATTAAAAGTAAAATTGTAATTTTCATCTATTTTTTTGAATCTTTAGGCAACAACAAGCTATGACATTTAGAAATAATTCCTAACAAAACTTAAAGCTAGGAACCATTATCCTATCTCCAACTGATTGCTGACGGCTATATTTTGAGAAATGTAAACTCTTTCTAGCATTGGTTAGTAATGTTTCTTAATCCCAGAATAGTTAACTTTTATTGAGTTTGACAAGAGAATTTTATAAAGATTTAGTAATTTGTGGAGACTGAGATGTAAATGTTCAGTAAACCCCTTCTATAGAGGCTCATTGGTAATTTTCGTTACTGAAGTTCAGCACCTAACTCCACTGAATATCCAGAACTAGGGGGAATTGGTTAATCGTCTTGGTACAAAAGAAAAGCTTTTACAATAAAAGTCTAGATTTTGCAATAACATCTACGAACAAAATTAAAGTAAATCGTATGATTTGATACAAACTTTAATTTTTTTTAAAGTATTATGAGGTCAATCCAGGCCATTTTTCAATGATTAAGTTTCCGATCAACTGATTCCCTCTGATTGCTAGTCTGGGAGAACGATAACAGCTTGAGTGAACTGGCTCTATTTTCTAGATTGAGACAAAAATAGGGATTTGTTCAAAGAGTATGACATTTTCATTCATCAAAAAGCTCGGAAGATCAAGTGAACGCTGTATTTCATTCGGAAACTTAATTGATAAAGCCCCTCATTAATAGTAAAAACAAAGTCCATAAATTGCGTCGTTTAAACTTCAATAATATTAGCCATGAATAATTGTCCCTGCTGCTCCACCAATATGCTCCGTCACATTCGTCATTCCCAAGTGTATTGGTACTGCTCAAACTGTAAGCAAGAAATGCCAAATTTGTCAGATTGCGTTAAAATCAGCACGATCTTAAATCGCTTTCGCACTCATTCGTGTCAAATACCGATGAAGTTTGCCGATCAATTCCCGAATACTCCCCAACCTCAGCCTCAAGAGGGAACCGTTCAAAGTATACTCGGTATGGGGTGTTAATACCCCGTCATCAAGCTGACAAGCTACTCGGATTTTTGAAGATTTAAGAGGAATCACGAGTCTCAAAAATGATCTCGAGACTATTAACAGTTGAAGCTCTATAATCTTTAAGGATAGGGGTGAGGAGGTTAAATCCTCAAAGTTGAGGCATGATATTAATCTCAACTCACCGCAGCTTATGTCAAAATATCTTAATCCTGACGAATTTTTTCGATCTCCGGGCGTCATCCTTGATGTTCGCAGTCCCGCCGAATATACTCAAGGACATATTCCAGGGGCGATCAGTTTTCCCTTGTTTTCTGACGAAGAACGCGCTCAAGTCGGAATTTGCTACAAACAAAAAGGACGCAATCATGCTGTTGAGTTAGGGATGAAGATCGCTGGCCCAAAATTTGCTGATTTTATCGCTCAAGCTAGAGTTTTAGCCCCAGAGAGTTCCGTGCGAATATATTGCTGGCGGGGAGGAATGCGAAGTAGTGGAGTGGCTTGGGTGTTGGAAATGGCTGGATTTCAGGTTTTTCTTCTCCAGGGAGGATACAAAGCCTTTCGCCGTTGGGGACGTTCTTTGTTTGCAGTTCCTCAAAAAATAATGATTTTGGGGGGAATGACGGGAACAGGTAAAACAGAGATTCTCAATGTTTTAGCGACGTTAGGAGAACAAACCCTCGATTTAGAAGATTTGGCGAATCATTGCGGAAGTAGTTATGGGGCTTTGGGTCAACCCCCTCAACCGACAAACGAACAATTCTGGAACTTGATCACGGTACAATGGTCACAATTTCAACGTCATCAATCGGTTTGGATCGAAGCAGAGAGTAAACGGATCGGAATTTGTCGGGTTCCTGAAGAGATTTTTGAGCAAATGGAACTTGCACCTGTGATTGAAATTCAGCGAACTCGCGAAGAACGACTTTCACTGTTGGTTGAACTTTATGGAACTGCAAATCGAAAAGAGTTGATTCAAGCAACAGAACGAATTCGTAAGCACTTAGGCGGGTTAGTCACTCAAGAAGCCATTAATTTTATAGAACAAGAGAAACTCACTGAAGCGTTTGATTTAATCTTGCGTTACTATGACAAAACTTATACTTATGACCTACAAAAGCGTCAAGGCTCAGTCTATCCTATCGATATTTCTGGAAAATCCACCCCAGAAGCGGCAATTTTAGTTTGTCAAACAGCCCAACAGATTTTTTCTCAAGATTGTGCTTAATATTTGTTTCGGGTTTGTATCCTGTACTCACCTCGAAAAAAGCTCCTCAATTTAGGTTAACTCGAAGATTCATCAGTTAACTCGCGGCGACCATTTCCGGCATTCCCTGGGCTGAGAGTTTAGCCTTGATTTCTTCAACGAATGCTTTGTGATCGATCACAGGCTTGGGAATATAACCATCTGCGCCACTTTTATTGAGGAAATATTCTCGATCATGAGCGCCTCCATTTGCGGTGACGAGGATGATGGGTAGGTTTGCTGTTTCGGGGTTCGCTTTCAACATCTGGGTAATTTGAATCCCGTCAACGGCTTGACCTTGATAATAACTATTTGCTAATGCAATATCCATCAAAATTAGATCAGCTTGTTTGGATTGAGCTAATTCCATTACCGTTTCGACATCTTCTGTGTGTTTGGCGATTAATCCTCCTCGTTTGGTCAGGATGCGCTCAAATACTTTCCAGTTGATGGGGTTGTCTTCAACGACTAAAACGGTTTTCATCATGGATTCACCTTCCGATCTACAAGATAACTAGGGGATGTTCTACTCTTAGTTTGACGGATTTTGTCCCAGAAGTCGATAGGGATAAGTTCAGGAGTTCAGGACTTCTGTTCTCAGTACGGATGAAAAAAGATAGAAAAGTTCAGGATCAATCCGGGAGATATTAAATAATATCAGGGGAGTAACCCTTTCGGATTATCAACCCTCATGTGAGTCCTGAGTTCAGGCGATTGCCAAAATTTTCAATCCGATCAAGGGCGATATTGGCGAGGAAAAAATCAGCAATGCTTGTAAAAATGTTAACGCATAATTGAGTGTTATTGATTTTTTTGACATCATTTTTTTTCAATTGACAGTGTATAATTCATCAGAGACTTTGCCTCTGCACCCTGAAAATTTCCGGTAATCGGTGCCGCATGACGAGGAACAGCAGTAGCAACTAAAGCAATATGGCGATCGCTAACGGCTAACCCTTGGGTGGGATCATAACCTCGCCAACCCGCACCCGGTAAATAGACTTCCGCCCAAGCATGAAGGTGTTGTTCTTGAGGAGATAAATCCCCTTCACAATACCCACTCACGAACCGAGAAGCAATACCCACCGCCCGACAAGCAGCGACAAAAACAACAGCTAAGTCTCGACAAGATCCAAATTGTTGTGTCCATGTTACTCCAGGGGGAAGCGGTGCGCCTGTTTCTCGAAACAGATGTTGACAAGTTTGATAAATTCGTTGATTGAGAGTATTTAAAAAGGCAATAATCCCGGCATTAGAACTTTGCCAAATTTCTTGAGCCAGTTGAGCAATAATAGGATCGGCTAAATTTGATTGTAAATAGGGCTGAAGATGAGCAAACATCGAAACTGGATAATCTGTAATGGGGAGTTCTAAAGCCCAAGGTTCCAACAAATAGTTAAAAGGATTGGTACAGTGAGTTTCCACAGAAGAACTAACTTTAATACTCAGTTTTTCAGTTTGTTGTTTAAACCAGAGTTTGATGATGTCATTTCCTGCTAAATCCACAATACTAGATTGACCGATGGGTTCAGGAAAAACTTCAATAAAAAAAGAGTGTAAGGTTTGAAAAGCATCAGAACGAGGACGCAAGCGAACAATGTGAGGGGCCAAATCAACAGCTTGAGTGTAAGTGTAAGTTGTGGTGTGAGTGATATTGTAATCCATCGAATGATGTCTCTGTAATACCTGATTTTATTTTCTCTGATTTAGGGAGTCAAAATTGTTTGTCGAGAACTAATTGTGATTTGATTGGGAATCGGTTCTAAAGCAAAAAAGGTTTCAAACATTTTATCTCCAATCAGATTGATTCTCCGTTGCAAATCATCGAGAAATTGATGCAATCCTCTGTCAGTAATATCATCAATCGTCATATAGTCTAATTCAGCCCGTAATCGTCCTAATTCTCGTTCTGAGGAGTTTTGCCAGGTTCCAGATAAACTTCCTGTAATTTGATGTAGAGATTGTTCGGCGTGGATCAAACAGTATTGGATAGAACGAGGAAACTCTCGATCTAAGACAAAAAATTCAACGACACCATAGGGTGTAATTTGATGACGTTTTTGACGTTTTCGGTACATCTCATAAGCACTGGTTGATTTTAATAAAGCTATCCATTGAATTTCATCGAGAGTCGTTCCCACATCTTCGACAGAAGGCAAGAGAATATAATATTTAACATCTAAAATTCGAGAGGCTTTATCCGCCCGTTCTAACAACCGTCCAATATTACCAAAATGCCAACCTTCGTTGTGAGACATGGTAGCATCCATAATCCCGGCAAATAGATGTCCATTCAGTTTTACTTTATAGAAAAATTCGGGTAAATCACAGAGATTTTGTCCTTTGGCTGCATCCCGAACCATCATATAAAATTCGTTGACTTGTTCCCACATTTCTGAAGAAATGACTTCTCGAATTGAACGGGCATTTTCTCGGGCTGCTTTTAAACAGGAAAGAATTGAGTTCGGATATTCTGCATCAAAAGTAAGAAACTGAATCACATTTTCAGCCGTTGCTTCTCCATACCGTTCTTGAAAGAGGGGTAAATCTCCTGTAATTAACACAAAAGGCTGCCATTGTTGTTCGAGTCCTAAAGGTGAATCTAGCAATAAATTGCGATTAACTTCAACAAATCGGGCAATATTTTCGGCTCGTTCTACATAACGATTAAGCCAATAAATTGAATTTGCAACACGACTTAACATAAGCTATTTTGACTTGATTTTACACTAATATTCTTGTTTTTAATCTTTTAAAACCCAAGTATCTTTACTCCCTCCACCCTGAGAAGAATTAACGACTAAAGAGCCTTTTTTTAGAGCGACTCTGGTTAAGCCACCGGGATGAACATAAATATCTTGACCATACAAAATATAAGGTCGTAAATCTACATGACAGCCTTCAAATTTGTCTTCTAATAGCGTCGGAACACGGGATAAAGATAAGGTGGGTTGAGCGATATAATTGCGAGGATTGGCTTTGATTTTTTCCGCAAATTCTTGACGTTCTTCGGCAGTTGACTCTGTACCGACTAACATTCCATAACCGCCCGCTTCATTGGCGGCTTTCACGACTAATTTATCGAGGTTAGCTAAGACATAATCAAGTTGTTGCTTTTCCCAACATAAATAAGTCGGAACATTGGGTAAGATTTGATCTTCGTCGAGATAATAGCGGATCATTTGAGGAACATAGGCATAGATGACTTTATCATCTGCAACCCCCGATCCTAACGCATTCGCTAACGCTACTCGCCCTTGACTATAAACCTCCATTAAACCCGGAATTCCGAGTAAAGATTCGGAATTAAACGCTAATGGATCAATAAAATTATCATCAATCCGACGATAAATGACATCAATGCGTTTTAAGCCTTTGGTGGTTCGCATCTGTACATAACCATCCACCACCACTAAATCTCGCCCTTCGACTAATTCTACACCCATTTGTTGGGCTAAAAATGAATGTTCAAAGTAAGCTGAATTATAAATTCCGGGGGTTAAAACGACAACCGTTGGATCAGCAATATGGGAAGGCGCAAGATTGAGTAAAGTTTCTAATAAATGACTCGCATATTCATCAACGGGTTGAATTCCTAATGTCGCAAAAATTTGCGGAAATGTACTTTTCATCACGCGGCGATTTTCGAGTACATAAGAAATCCCCGAAGGACAACGAAGATTATCTTCGAGTACATACCATTGTCCATCGCGATCGCGAACTAAATCAGTTCCGGTAATATGACACCAAATTTCTTGCGGGGGTTTTAATCCCATACAAGGCTTTAGAAATCCTTTAGAAGACTGAATTAAATCTGCCGGCATAATGCCATCTTTGATAATTTTTTGCTCACTGTAAATATCAGCAATGAACAAGTTCAAAGCATGAATTCGTTGTTTGAGTCCTTTTTCTAACCAGTTCCATTCGGAAGCTGAGACAATTCGAGGTACAATATCAAAGGGAAATACCCGTTCAGTCCCTTGATGATCTCCATAAACATTAAATGTAGCTCCGAGCTTAATCAAAGCGGCTTGAGCGGCTTGCTGTCGCAGGGTTAGCTCCCCTGGAGAAAGAGAATTAATCCGTTCAATTAGCAGTTTGGCCTCAAGGCGAGGTTCCCCTTTGGCGATAAACATTTCATCGTAGAAATCCCCGGGTTCGTAGGAATCAAATCGCACTGGCTTTTGTCCCTATTGCTGTCACAACAAAGTCATTTGAATTGAGAGTTGTCAAATCTATTGATCAGTTCAGAAAAGGTGTGTCTCAGTGCAGTTAGTTTTTGATTGTTCTGTGATTTGCTTTTCAGAATACATCATCATAATGACTAACCAAACACAGTACACTGCTGAGTGATCATTCCCTCTTTGTTAAAAGGTTAACTAATACTTTACCAGAACTTTTGTCAGTTTGATCTATTTTTTTTAGCCGATCAAAAAAATTCACAGATGCGATTTGATCGAAAGTGACGAAACTTTAAACGTATTCATCCCCGATCACAACAGAGTTTTATGGAATTTTCAAGTATTATATATGACAATAGAGGGAGGCTGAGTCTAGAGGCTGTAACTAATGATACGAAAATCGTCAAGCTGTCAACTTCCGATCTCAAACCCCTAGCCCGGAACAGTTGTGTTAAATTAACTAAAAGTCAGTGCAAACGGGTGAACTCAATCAAAGATCGTCGAATCACAACTTGCCTACTCACAATCTAAAGAAAGTATTAAAAAATCGAGAAAATATTTGGGATTGAGTCAATACAGGATTAATCTATGTCTATGTTCAAAGAAAAGGAAAATCCATTAAGCTATCAAGAAACCTACCCCTGTCCAGTGTGTCGCTGTGGTGATCTTTCTAATATTGCTTTAATGGACGCATTTGGTTGTGATGTCTGTCGTCACATTTTTACCATTCATCCAGAAAGACAACTCCTGAAAATGGCAGATCGGGAACCTTCTATTACTTGGCGATGGAATGGTCAAAACTGGAAAGGAGAACATATTGGCAACCTCGAAATTAGTTGGGTTTATTGGTTAGCAGCATTGTTACTCATCTTGTTACCTCCAACTTTGATTGGACTCTCTGCTTTTCTGTTTCCTCCAATTTCGGGTGGATTTTCGGCTTGGTTTCCAATTTTTTGGACAGTTATCGCATTTTTATCTCATCTATTTTTAGTCTTGTGGCTGATTGCAGAAGCTTACCAATTTCCCGTCTTTCTCTACTTAAGAAATCGATGGCAACAGTTGAGGTCATAAACATCATAAAACCAGATCTTCACCCAAATTGGTAAAATAAACTTCTTGAATTTGCCAATTAGGATTTGTGGTTAATGTTTCTCGCAAACTGCCAAATAAAGCCAACTGTTCACAAGCCGAGAGAGAATACAAATTCCGCCGAGATGTAGTAGAAACGCGCAGATCAATCACGGCAATTTGATAATAGTCATCAACTTCCACCCGATAACCCAACGGTAACTCAAAACCCGGTTGAATTTCTAACGTTTTTGCAACAGCATCTTCGATGGCTTTCTCCTCGGAAACTGTCACTTGTTCGGGAACCAGCTTGGAACACTCATTATCAACCCGATAGATAGTTACAGGTATGGTATCTGTGGGGGCTGTAGCTTCTTTGACAACAGGAGAAGCGGTGGCTGATTTTTGCGGTTGAGAAGTTGGGGGCTGACTCACGGGAGTGGCGGGAGTGGAAGCCTGTGTCTCTGTCAGTTGTGGGGACTCGGCTTCTAACTGCGTAGAACGACAACTGCCTAAACCTAACATTATTAAGCTGGCGATACCGACTGTCAAAATTTGGGGGAGATTCTTCATTGTAAATTCAGCATCAGGACATCTGTATTTGCAATTACTCCCTCAAAGGTACAAAATCCGAATTTTCACAGAATTCACAGAATTAAAAAGCACTCGATGCCAACTGTTGGTAAAATCAAGTGTTGGGTTAGCTGTTGAGATGTTCCACAAGAATATCTATACAGTTAATTGGTCTATTCTCATGGGTATCGATTTCTACAAATGGCTACTGCAACTTGGACTCGTCGCCACATTCTATCCCTGGCGGATTTTACTTCGGATGAATACAACGCCATTTTACAAACTGCTTTAAGTTTTCGACAAGTCTTAAATAGCCGTACCAAAAAAGTCCCCGCTTTACAAGGACAAGTCGTTGCGAATTTGTTTTTTGAAGCTTCGACTCGAACCCGCAACAGTTTTGAACTCGCTGCTAAACGACTCTCAGCAGATACCCTTAATTTTGCCCCCGGAAGTTCGTCTTTATCGAAGGGAGAAACGATTTTAGATACTGCAAAAACCTATCTGGCAATGGGAACAGATATGATGGTAATTCGTCATCAACAAGCCGGAGTTCCGCAAGCAATCGCATCGGAAATGGATCGTTTAAATACAAAAGTTTCTGTTTTAAATGCGGGAGATGGTCAACACGCCCACCCCTCACAAGCGCTGTTGGATTTGTTTACTATTTGTCGATTATTAGACCCCGATAATCCCAGAATAGAACTGTTAGAAGGGAAAAAAATTGCCATTGTTGGTGATATTTTGCATTCGAGAGTTGCCAGGTCGAATATTTGGAGTTTAACGGCGATTGATGCGGAATTACATTTGGTCAGTTCACCGACTTTATTACCCCAATATTTTAAATGTTTTGGGGAAGGAAGACCAGGAAAATTATTCTTACACTGGGAATTAGAACCGGCGTTAAAAGATGCTGATTTTGTAATGACATTGCGACTCCAGCGAGAACGAATGACTCAGCATTTATTACCCAGTTTGCGAGAATATCATCAATATTATGGCATTACTCGCGATCGCCTCAAACTCTGCAAACCCGATGTGAAAATATTACATCCCGGTCCGGTTAATCGGGGTGTAGAATTAAGTTCTGAGTTGATGGATGATCCGGAATTTAGTTTGATTTCTCAACAAGTTACAAGCGGTGTGGCGGTGCGGATGGCGTTGTTATATTTAATCGGAGGAGGAAAACAAGAATAATGATGTATAATAGTTTGCAAAATACGACCGTTTCCAACAATATTTGTAACACATTAATCATCCGTAGGGGCGCAAAGCCTTGCGTCTCTACCCCATAGGTCTGTGTTCAGTATAAAGAAGACTAAAATAATTAGTACCGGGTTTTATTGGCAATAACTGTTTACAGCAGAACCTATAGGTCGGTTAATTTTGCTATACTCCTTAATATGCCTAAAAAAGTTAGAGAATTAAAACAGATGTTGCAAAAGGCGGGATTTACGCTGTTAACTAAACGGGGAAAAGGTAGTCATTCCTACTGGATTCATCCTGTTTTATCAAATCCTATTGTCTTGTCAGGAAAAGATAGCAAAGATGCTAAACCTTATCAAGAAAAAGATGTAATAGCAGCACTAGAAGAAGTAAAACGGTTAGAGCAAGAGGGTTCATTATGAAATACAGTATTCTAATTCAATGGTCGGAGGAAGATCAAGTCTATATTGCAAGTTTACCCGAGTGGGGTAAATACGCTCAAACTCACGGGGAAACCTATAAAGAAGCACTTGAAAACGCTCAAGAAGTGTTAGAAGATTTAGTATATGCCTATCAGCAAACTCAGAAACCCTTACCACAACCGCAAACAATACAGTTAGCCTAAACGAAAAACCCATGAACACAAACATTGAACTAAACGAACAATTGCTTAAAGAAGCGTTGGAATTAACTGAATTGACAACCGAAAAAGAAGTGATTGAGTTTGCATTAAAAGAACTCATTCGCACCCGAAAAAAGCGGAATAATTTACTGGATTTAAGCGGACAGATTCAATTTACAAATGATATAGAAAATACTTCAACTCCAATTTTGCAACACATCAATCATCCGTAGAGGCGCAAGGCCTTGCGCCCCTACCCTTCAACTCCAACAAAAGATCTAAGTTTTCCTGAAATATTTTTGTATCAGGATGGTCAACACCGAGAACCTTTTCGGCAATACTTAAAGCTTGTAGAAGGAGGGGTTCGGCTTCTTCGTATTTGCCTTGGGATGAGTAGAGTAATGCCAAATTGTTGAGGCTGTTTGCCACATCTGGATGCTGCTGTCCGAGTAACTGCTGACTCATCTCCAATGCTTGTTGATAGAGGGGTTCGGCTTCTTCGTATTTGCCTTGGGATGAGTAGAGTAATGCCAAATTGTTGAGGCTGGTTGCCACATATGGATGCTGCTGTCCGAGTAACTGCTGTCTCATCTCCAATGCTTGTAGATAGAGGGGTTCGGCTTCTTCGTATTTGCCTTGGGATGAGTAGAGTAATGCCAAATTGTGGAGGCTGGTTGCCACATCAGGATGCTGTTGTCCCAAACGATTTTGAGTCAGGTCAAGACATTTTTCAGACCAAGGTTCCGCTTGACTATACAATCCTTGACCGTTATAAAATTGATATAAACCAACAAAAGGCCAAGTTAAATCTTCATCGGTCAGCCAGTCTGTGAGGTTTTCCGCCACTTCTTCGATATGGGGAATGGTCAGCGTCACCGCTAAAATATCATCGCGAGTGGGTGTGTCTGGAATTTCTTTGGCGACTTCTACAATAGCCTGACAAATACTTCGTTTCCATTCGTCAACTTGGGAAGGGAATTCTTCTAACTTGGTTTTGAGAAATTCTTGAATCAGGGGATGAAATTGATAGGTGTTTTTTTCAACTCGTTGTAACAAACTGAGGTTTACCAGTTTATAATCTCGCCAATCTTCTAAATCTTCCTCATCCGTTTCGGGAAAGCAGGACTCAACCAGCGACCAAGGAATCGGTGCAAACGCAAATAAACTCAAGCTACAGGCTAATTGTTGTTCTTCGGGTTTGAGTTCTTTCCAGCTTAACTCAAAGGCTGCTTTTACCCCTCGTTTGGCGGTCATTTCTTGGGAGTCTTCGGGATTGAGTGAACGGTGTTCGAGTTTGAGTCTGTCTCGCATTTTAGCCAGAGATAAATCCGGCTTTGCGTTTAGATAACGTCCGATTAATTCCAAGCCTAATGGTAAATACCCTAAATCTGCACAAAGGGTTTTAGCGGTTTCTAATTCGGTTTCTATTCTGTCTCCGACTAAAGACGTTAATAACTCCAACGCTGCGGCTTCATCTAAAACGTTGAGTGCGAGTTCTTTGAAAGAATCAAAACCTTGAACTCTAGTTGTGATTAATACTTTAAATCGGGGATTATTGGGCGGGATATAGGGTTTAATTTTTTCATATTTATCAACATCATCAAAAATAACCAGAACCTCTCCTTCTGGGGGTTGCCAGTTCCGCCAACAGTATTGAACTTGGGTTTCTAAATCACTATTATCGGGTGGGTTGAGGTTGAGATAGGCTTTCCCAAAGTTAACAATTTCAATCCCCACATTGGTATCGAGTGCATATAACCAACAAATTCCGCCTAAATAGGTTTTTTGTTGACAATGATAGATACTATATTGAAGGGCGAGTTCTGTTTTGCCAATTCCTCCCATTCCGGTAATAGAAGTAATGGCAATTCGTTCGGTTTGTTGCAGTTGTTCGTGTAAATTGGTGAGTTCTTTCTCCCGTCCGACAAACTTTATTACTCCACTGTAGGGCAGATTTTGCGGGAAATCAATTGTTGTTTTATTGTTATCTTCTGTATCTGAAACTAGGATAATTTCTGCGGGGTTAATATTTTCTCGGTGTATAAGTTCAGGAATATTGGCTTCAGAGATGTTGCTAGCCATTAAAGCAGATTTTGCTTGTGTAAAAGCTTGTTCCACTGAACGTTTAGAAGCAATTGCACCATAAAAATTCGCCGCAAAATCAATCGCCGCTTGATCATTAATAGCGGTATTCATGCCGATCACACAATCAATATATTCTGCGATCGCTTCAGCTATAATTTTAGAATAACAAGCATTCAAAACAACTACTTTAATATTATCTTTGCTAACCGTTGAAAATAACGCCTTGATCGCTTCTAGATTAACAGCTTGAACCTGATCATATTTGTCGAGTAATATAATCTCACCTGTGTTGCTTCCGTGACCACTAAAATGAACAATATGGGGTTTATATTCGTTCAGACGTTGGATGAGTTCATCAAAGCGTACCGCCCAAGCTTGTTTAAATTCCAGAAAGTCTCTATTTTGAGAAGCCTGTATTTTATTCTCAATTTCTCGGATTTCTTTACCCAAATCTAAGGGCTGAGTTTGTTTGGGGTTCGAGGCGAGGAACAACACTTTGATCGGGTTCATATTGGCTCGATGTCCCGTTAGGTTGACTTTGTTCTCGATTTAGATAGCCTGAACTACCCTAGACCATCCTAATATGAAATTGACAAAAAGTTAATTGATCCCCCTAAATCCCCCTTAAAAAGGGGGACTTTCAATAGACTTCTAACCTCCCAAACCTCTCTTAAAAAGGGAGGTGCCGCAGGCGGAGGGATCAAAGCGATCTTTTAATTTGAGAAATCAGTTCATCCCCGGGAACCTAACTGAACCCCTCGCCACAACCCCAACTTCCAAGAACATATAAAAAATACTTATTTGATGAGTATTAGTGCCAAGTAATTCTTTTTTTTATAACGTTATCTAATCTTTTTGGGGTTGAATATTTAGACAAAGAGGTAAATTTGCCGAAGTTATCAGTCTCATAAAAAATTTCTGTTTACATTTCGTTACTAAAAAACACATTACTTTGGGAGGATCAATATCAGGATTCAGTCGATTACTATTTCGCTATAAAGACTATTGGTAAAGGATTTTAGCTGATTAGAGTTTGAGAATCTGATCCCCCAAACCAACAAATTTTGATCGCTAGCCTAGTCCCCTGAGTCCCCCTGTCGCAAAAATTGTTTCTTTTCTACAATGTAATTAACAAAACTTCATGTATGATAGATGAAGTGAACGCAATAGGTATTTATTCTCACGGATCATGAGCAGTCAACTTCCCTGGCTAACCACGATTATCTTGTTGCCCCTCCTGGCATCCCTCGCTATTCCCGTTTTACCCGATAAAGAAGGCCGTACTATTCGCTGGTATGCACTCGGAGTCGGTTTATTAGATCTCGCTTTAATAGTATTCTGTTTCTGGACTCACTACAACTTAGACAACTCCGGCTTCCAACTGAGCGAAACCTACGCCTGGATACCGCAACTGGAACTCAATTGGTCTGTCGCCGTTGATGGCCTGTCAATGCCCCTCATCGCCCTCACAGGTTTCGTCAACACTTTAGCAATACTCGCGTCGTGGAATGTTACCAAAAAACCACGACTTTTTTATGCGTTGATGTTGGTGTTGTACAGCGCCCAACTGGGAGTCTTCGCCGCACAGGACTTACTATTGTTCTTCCTGATGTGGGAATTGGAGTTAGTACCTGTATATTTATTAATCTCAATTTGGGGCGGACAAAAGCGCCTTTACGCTGCCACGAAATTCATCCTTTACACTGCACTGGGTTCTGTTTTCATCCTCGCTGCTGCATTAGCAATGGCGTTTTATGGGGGTAACGTCACCTTCGACATGACGGAACTTTCCCACAAAAATTATCCCATTTTCTTAGAACTTTTACTCTACGCAGGATTCATCATTGCTTACGGTGTAAAACTCCCCATTTTCCCGCTTCACACTTGGCTACCGGATGCTCATAGCGAAGCTTCTGCACCCGTTTCGATGATTTTGGCTGGTGTTTTATTAAAGATGGGCGGTTATGGGTTAATTCGGATGAACATTGAAATGTTGCCGAATGCTCACCTCTATTTTGCACCTGTCCTGGCTATTTTAGGGGTTGTTAATATCGTTTACGGTGCGTTAAGTGCCTTCGCCCAAACCAACTTAAAGCGACGACTGGCTTATTCCTCTATCTCCCACATGGGTTTTGTTCTCATCGGTATCGCCTCCTTAACTGAGTTGGGATTAAATGGCGCCGTACTTCAGATGATTTCTCATGGTTTAATTGCCGCGATGTTGTTCTTCCTCACAGGAATTACCTACGAACGGACTCATACCTTGATGATGGAAAAATTGGGCGGTATAGCCGAGTCAATGCCGAAAGTATTTGCACTGTTCACCGCAGGCGCGATGGCTTCTTTAGCATTACCGGGAATGAGTGGTTTTGCAGGGGAATTGAGCATCTTTTTAGGCATTACCACCAGTAATGTTTATAGTTCTAACTTTAAAGTGGTGGTTGTTGGTTTAGCCGCAGTGGGATTGATTTTAACTCCGATTTATTTACTCAACCTATTGCGTCAAGTTTTCTACGGAAAAAACAGCTTTGGTTTGGTAATTGAGGATTATCAGGGAGATGCCAAACCTCGGGAAGTTGCGATCGCTGTTTGTTTACTGATTCCCATTGTTGGAATTGGAGTTTATCCGAAGTTAGCGACTCGTACTTATGATGTGAAAACGGTTGAAGTGGCTTCTCAAGTCCGTGAGATCTTCCCAATTTTTGCTCAACAACAACAGGGTTCAGTGTTGTATTCGGGGGGTTATGTTGCACCCAAGATTCCTGATCCGACACAACAAGCGTTATTTTCTAGCCTTGATGTAAATACCTAATTTCTACACAATGATCACAACAGCAACAAGAGTTTAAATAGAAGGGTGGGTTTTAGTTAACTCACCCTTTATTGTTGAAATTTTAGAATGAAGTTATCTCCTAATTGATAATTCTATGAATGAACAGAAAGCCTCTGATCACACTGTTAGATTGGTACAGTATCCTTTGAGAGCAATATGAGAGAAAAGAGTCAGAACGGAGTGATCCGTTTTTGATCTGTTCTAGGAATAACTGGGGCGGAAGGATTCGAACCTCCGAATGTCGGGACCAAAACCCGATGCCTTACCACTTGGCGACGCCCCATTGCGTAACCATATATTATAATAGCAGCATTCCCCCTAAAAGTGTCAAGTCTTTTGAAGCCAAAATTTGATTTTTTTTTAACCGTAGACTTGAAACCCCTTAAAGCTCTAGAGTTTAACAGCCTTTTAGATGTTTCTCTTTGAACTCAATCTCTGGGTCGTAGCTCAGGGGGCGGTTCCACGGGAATTTCGATCCAAAATTCGCAGCCTTGTCCGGGTTCAGACAAACACTTGAGCGATCCACCATGTTTTTCCACAACAATTTTATAACTGATGGATAACCCTAACCCGGTTCCTTTTCCGACAGCTTTTGTGGTAAAGAATGGATCGAATAAACGATTTTGAACCGCAGTAGAAACACCGGGGCCGTTATCTTTGATTTTGACCCGAACATAAGGTATATTCAAGCGTTCTGCGGGGTTTTTAACCTCAAATAACTCTGTATCAATAGTAATCTGGCGGGGATCAGGTTGGTTATCAAGGGCATCAATAGCGTTACTAATAATATTCATAAACACTTGATTGAGTTGACCTGCATAACATTCAACTTTAGGAAGGGTACTATAGTTTTTAATGATTTCTACACCGGAACCGACTTTTTTAGCTTTCCAGCGACTATGTAAAATTAATAGTGTATTATCAATCCCTTCATGGATATCAACAGGCTTCATTTCCGCTTCATCCAAACGGGAGAAGTTTCGCAAGCTGACCACAATTTGTCGAATGCGATCGGCTCCCATCTCCATTGAAGCAATAATTTTGGGTAAATCTTCGCTAATAAATTCTAAATCTACTTCTTCAATTTTCTCTTGAATTTCCGGACTCGATGTTGGATAACTTTCCTGGTAAAGACTGAGAACCTCTAATAAATCTTGAGTGTAATCTCTCACATAGTCGAGATTGCCATAAATAAAGTTAACAGGATTATTAATCTCGTGAGCAATACCTGCAACCATCTGACCTAAACTCGACATTTTTTCACTTTGAATGAGTTTAGCTTCTTTTTCTTGTAAATCCTGTAACGCATGAGAAAGTTGAGTAGCTTGGGTTTGAGCCGCTAAAGCCGCCGCTCGGGTTTGAGCATAGAGTTCAGCTTGATCGATGGCGATCGCTAACTGATCAATCACCGCCTGTAACAACTCCACATCGTTGACTGTCCAATCGTGAGTATTATGATAGTGATTACAGACGATCGCTCCTCGTTGACCGGAACGAGTTTCGAGGGGTAAAAACAACATCGAAGCTACTCCGGCTTGATGTAAGGCACTTCGGGTTTGTCCATCCAATCCATCGACTTGGCTACTATCATTAATTTGAACACTTTGATGTTGCTCGATTTTCTCTGAGAGCCAACTGACACAATCTGGGGGATAATCCACTAAACCTTGAGACAGATGAGAAGACTGAGCCTGATGAGTGATTACAAAACTCGATCGCAGATCGGTTGTGGGAAGATACCATAAAAAATGACATTGATCCACTTGTAATAAACTTCTAATCTCACTGACGGCTTTGGCTAAAATCGTATTGAGATCGAGAGAATCACGAATCTGACTTGCTAAACGGAATAATAACCCTTCGCGGCGACTGTGAAGTTCTTCCAAAGCTGCTACTCGGTCAATTCCTACTGCGATCGCATTTGCAATCCAATATAAAGCATTTTGAACCTGTTCTGTGAGGGGATGACGACTGCTAATTTCCATCATCCCCACTTGTCTTCCTTCGACGACTAAGGCAAAATTGAGACACAAACAATTGTGACTTATCCGTTCTCGACAGTCTGAGCAATCTTGAACTTCACACTGACCTGATGTGACTTGGAGTTCTAGGTTATGGGTTGAGCGGTTCACTGTCCAAATTGCTACACCTGTAACGCTGAGATGATTGGCAATGGCATCACTACAAGCTTGTAAGATAGTAATGGTGGTTCCGCCTTGTCCTAATGCTTTACCGACTTCGGCTTCGAGCAAGGATAAATGCGATCGTTCCAGTAGAGAGACTTCGGCTTTTTTGCGGGTGGTAATATCTCGAGAAACGGCGACTAATTCTTGAACTTCTCTCGTGTGGGAATCTCGGACGGCGTGAGCGGTGGTTTCAAACCAAATATATTCCCCATTGCGGCGACGAATGCGATAACTGACGAGAGAGATTTCACCTTTGGCGAGTAAGGTTTGATGAGAAGCTCTAACAGAAGCAATATCTTCGGGATGAAAAAAGTCATAAGCGGAATGTCCGATTAGTTCTTCGGGTTCATATTTGAGCAATTTTCGACAAGCCGGAGAAGCATAAAGATAGATCCCTTCTGAGTTGTGTCGAGAGATTAAATCTGTGGCATTTTCGGCTAACAGTCGATAGCGTTCTTCACTGGTTTTTAAGGATTCTTCAGCGCGTTTACGTTCGCTAATATCGGTTTGAATGCCAATATAATGGGTGACTTCTCCGGTTGTATCTCGCACTGGAGAAATTGCCAGTTCGTTCCAAAATGGAGTTCCATCTTTGCGATAATTTTTTAAGGTTACTAAACAATCTTTTGCTTCTCGCAAACAAGTCCGAATTGTCTGAATGGCTTGGGGTTCAGTATCATATCCTTGTAAAAATCGACAGTTAATTCCTAATATATCGCTTCTAGAATATCCGGTAATTCGTTCAAAGGTTGGGTTACAATAAATAATCGGATTATCTTTGGCTTTCGCATCACTAATCACAATACCACTCGGACTCGCGGCGATCGCTCGTTCTAATAAAAGCAGCATTTTTTCCGACTCCCGGCGCATTGTGATATCGGTTCCGGTGGCGATCAGATGTTCGACTGAACCATCGCGATTGTAAATAATCGTATTTGACCAACCGATCAAGTGAGTCCGACGATTTGGATCGATCCATTTACTTTCACAATAGGGGGGAAACTCAGCCAGAGAGGTTGAATATTTTGAGGAGAAAGAGTCAGCCTTAATCGGTGAATAATCAATCGATAACCCAACTTCTTGAGGTGTTTTTCCTTCAACTTCTTCAGCAGAGAGTCCAGATATTTCTTCGCAGGTACGGTTGAAACGAATAATTTTTCCTTGAGGATCGAGTACGATCACTAATGCACTTAAAGTATCGAGAACGTTACAGACAAAATCTCGTTCTTGACGGACAATATCCCAAATCGAGGAGCGTTTTTGGATCGTATCTTCAAGTTTAATGAGTTTTCCTTTTGCATGAATCAGTTGACGATGTAAATTCATCTGTACACTGACTTGTTCCGCAACCGCTTCTAAAGCCTGTCGGGTATCAGGACTCATCTGGCGAGGTTCATAGTCCATGATTGACAGCATTCCCACTAATACCCCTTCATTTGTTTGAATTGGGATACCGAAATAACAACGAATTGCGGGATTGAATTTCAGTAAGGGATGAGTCGCAAACGGTTTGTTTTTTGAAAGATCTTCTAAGATAATCGAAGCGAAAATTTTTGAGGAAGAAGATGATAACTCCGTTTCTGAAGGGGAATGGGTTTCAGTCTGAGAAAAAGTTTGATCTTTTTTGGGAGTTTTTGCAGATTTAAAAAAATGATTCGGGTAATGTAGAGAAATAACCGTCTCACAAAAGTCAAGATAATGATAGGTTTGGGCTTGTAAACCGACTTGTGATTTTAACCACTGACAACTCGCATCAATCAAGCTAATATATCCGACGGGAGCTTGAGCAATCTGAAGGGCGATTTTGAGCAAAGGGTCAAAGGTGACTCCGGCTTGAAATCCCATAATTTCCTGTAGAGATAGGTTCTCTTGTTGCCCCATTGTACGATAATCTGAAAGTTTGATTACCATTTATAACCTATTCCCCTAAAAAAATTGAGCGAGCAGATTTTCACACTCCAGATCAAGGATTTAGGGGAGTCTATTTATGAATCCATGATAATTTTCGATTCCCTGGTCTTGATCTTGCTATTTTTTAGAGTGTGTCTCAATCATAACAAGACATCAAGGGATTTGTCTGGAAGTCTAAGAAGATTTTTATCCAAGGCTGTTGCTTTCAAACTGATGATTCAAATGCTGCCAAACGGACGAACAGATGACGAATAATCAGTTTATTTTACCCATTAATGATGAACTTTTTGCGAAAATTCGTTACAATTTTTATTGAAATTACCTTGTATCTGATTTAAACTTGATCAATTTGAGAGATCATCACTCTCCTCTCGATTTTCTCGATCCAATGTGTTTAATGCTCTTTTTAGCTTGAAGCCCCAAATGAACCGATTAATACCTAGAGAATTTAGAGTTCTTTGATCAGGTCGTTTAAACTATTAGTAGAGATTGAACTTCTCAACCCCCTGCGGACATGAGATCAAAAAAGGAAAGCGGCTAATATGTCTGCCATAACTGATAATTCCATACCCACTGTTTTAGCAGTTGATGATAGTCCAGTAATGCACGGTCTGGTCAAACAAGCTCTCGGGAATGATTACCGGGTTCTTGTCACTGACAATGCGGTAGAAGCACTATCCTTATTATACCAAGAGAAGGTGTCCATTTTACTTCTCGATGTGACAATGCCGGAGATTGACGGCTTAGAACTTTGTCGCACGGTGCGAAATTTACCCCAATTTCAAACGTTACCGATTATCATGCTGACAGCCAGAGATGGGGCATTTGAGAAGGTACAAGGGCGTTTAGCTGGAGCGACAGAATATTTGACTAAACCCTTCAATCCGCAAACCCTGTCTGAGGTGATTACGCAAGTTCTGAGCGGAAATGCTTAAATATTCTTTGAACCTCTGTCGTTTGCTTTGAGGTGCTGTGGGTGGCGACGCTCAATGTGCTGTAACAACACAGAAGTAATCGCATCAATCGCCAAAATTTGGTGAGCCGCCCCGAGAGCGATCGCTTCTTTTGGCATTCCAAACACCACTGAACTCGCTTCATCTTGAGCGATGGTTATGCCATTAGATTGAGCGATCGCTGCCATTCCATCTGCTCCATCTCGTCCCATTCCGGTCAGCAAAATCCCCACAGTGCGATCGCTATAATATCGAGCTAAGGATTGAAATGTCACCGTAATCGAAGGTCGATGTCCCGCTAAAGGGGGCGCACTGCTGTAGAGAAATCGACCTTGACGATCTATTTCTAAATGATAGCGTTCGGGTGCAAAATAAACAATTCCATTTTGAGGAATTTCGCCATTCCGGGCAATTTGAACCGAGAGGGAACATTGAACATTCAACCAATTGACTAAACCCTGTAAAAAACCTTCACTAATATGTTGAATACAAATAATCGGAACAGATAAATTAGCCGGAAGTTGGGTTAAGATGGTATGCAATGCTTGGGGGCCGCCTGTTGAGGCTCCAATTCCGACAATCCGAATCGGTTTTGAGATCAAACTTGAGGTTGAAATCGAAGTGGAAGAAGCCGGGAGATTAGCGGGAGAATTCACCCGACGAGGACTTTCAGAGGAACGGTTTCTGCGAGTGAAAACTCGGACTCCTGACAAAATTCTAATCTTACGAATTAAATCTTGGGCAAGTTGAGAATTTTCATTCAGTAATCCATTTTTGGGCTTGGGAAATACATCGACTGCACCCGCATTCAACAATTGAAAAACATTATAAGTATCTTCCCGTTGAACTGCGGTACTAATCACTAAAATTGGCCGAGGACAGTTTGCCATAATTTCCTGTGTAAATTCCAATCCGTCCATGTGGGGCATATGAAAGTCTGTACAAATGACATCGGGTTTGATTGTCGGAATGAGTGCTAATGCCTCTTTTGCGGTGTGAGCGGTTCCCACGACTTCGATTTCAGCAGAGGAATTTAAAATACGTTTGAGAACAATGAGAGCAACGGGAGAATCATCGACCAGAAAAACTTTGATTGACATATTTTGGCTGTTCAGTTGTCAGAAAATTAAACATTTGAGCGTTTTAAGGACACACTGAGAGTTTCTGTTCAGCGTCAGGTGTAGGGTTAGCTCGGATTTTTTAAAGGGTGAATTGACTTTATTTTAACCGATTATTTTCATAACGAGTCAGTCTTTTTAAGTCTCTTTCTGAGATTAAATCAATCTTTTCAAAGTCTCGAGTAGTACCTGTTGATTAAAACTACTTTTGGTAATGTAGGCGTTGGCTCCAGCTTCTGCTCCTCGGCGCTTATCTTCATCAGAGGCTAAAGAAGTAACTAATATAATGGGCAACTCATTATAGTCTTGATTTTCACGAATTTTTGCAGTTAAGCTCAAACCATCTAAATTCGGCATCTGCACATCAGAAATAACGGCATCAATGGGGCGTGTTTTCAGTTTATTAAACCCATCTAATCCATCGACGGCAGTGATCACTTCATAACCGGCTGCTTCTAATATTCGTTTTTCTTGAGTGCGAGTTGCAATTGAATCTTCAACAAGTAAGATTACCGATTTTTGTTTAAGAGAGTCTTGATGAGTTTTCCCCTCTATTTTTACTGATGTTCTGCTAGAATTCAAGTGTTTACGAGCCGACTTGATTAAATCCAGTGCGTTTAAAATCATGCACACTTCACCTGTTCCTAGAATTGTTGCTCCGGAAATATTTCGGACTCGTTTGAGCAATTGACTTTGAGATTTGAGTACAACATCTTGTTCGTCAATTAAAGCATCAACAAACACACCTAATTTTTCTTCTCCAACTTTCAAGACAATACAAGGAAAAGTTGTAGAAGCATTCATCTCTTTTTGAGAAGATTCGAGTTCAAGTAGTTCAGATAATTGAGCTACAGACAGAGGTTGTTCTTCAAAAATAATCGTATCTCGTCCTTCAATCGTAAATAGTTCACTCGGAGAAACTAAGCGAGTCGTGCGAACAAATTCGACAGGAATACCATAGGAAATACTCTGCACACCGACAATTAAAACATGGGTTGTTGCTAAGGCGGTTCCCAGTCGCATCCGAAATGTAGACCCTTTTGTGGGAACAGATTCTAACTCAATACTACCTTTAAGCTGTTCAACATTATTCCGCACAACATCCATTCCAACACCCCGACCTGAAATTTCTGTGACTAATGTACGGGTCGTAAAACCCGGAAAAAAAATCAGGGATTGAAGTTGTTTTGAGGTCATTGTTTCGAGTTCTTCGGGAGGATAAATACCTCGTTTGAGAGCGGTTTTTTTAACTTGTTCGGGGTTAATTCCTCGACCATCATCACTCACTTCAATTATAACAGAGGTGGCGGTTTGATAGCCTCGGAGACAAATTTGAGCAACAGGAGATTTACCGTATTGTTGTCGTTCTTCTGAGGATTCTATTCCATGGTCAACTGCATTTCTTAATAAGTGCATTAAAGGATCTTTCATTTCCTCTAAAATCCGTTTATCTGCTCGCGTTTCACCCCCTTCTATTATGAGTTCAACTTGTTTATTTTGTTGTCGAGCGAGATCGCGTACCATCCGAGAAAAACGGTTAAAAATAGTTGAGAGAGGCAACAGTCGTAAAGTGCGGATATCGTCTTCAAGTTCATTAGAAATTAGCTCTAATCGGGCGGTATCTTCATAGAGAGAACCTCTCAATTGATTGATTAACGCTCCTAATTTTTCTAGATGTTGACTCGCACGATTATAATAATTGTGGAGTTGTTCAATTGTTTTATGAGTGTTTGTTGATTGGTTTTCTAAGTCATTGAGAACAAATCGATTTACAAACGCATCTCGACTCCATTCTTCCCATAATAGAGTGAGGGCTTCTACTTCACTGAGTCGATGAACAATACGAATTTTAGTAACCGTTAGTTCTCCAGTTTGGGTCATTAACGCATCGAGTTGACGGGTAGAAACCCGGATAGTTTCAATCCGATGAGCGTTACCATCAAAAGTAACTTTATCGTCGTTTGTTGGAGATGAATTAACCGGAGAACTCAGAGAAGAAACTGAAGGATTGATACCTTCTTCTGGATAAGAATTGAGGTGACTAACAGGTTCTTCAGAAGAAAATTGAGGAGGTTTTTCCGGGGAAGGTTTGATTGTTTCAACCTCAATAATTTCTGACACCTCTAAAGTCTGTTGTTCTGAAACAGGAGTATCATTAGCAGGTTGAGTTTCTAGTGAGCTTTGACCTTCAGCCGCAATTAAGCTCGCCATGACTTGAAAGGTTTTCACGCCAGAAGGTTCACCTGTAGAGGCTTCTTGAACCAGTTTTCGCAGGGCATCTAGGGCTTGAAACAAGCAATCACTCACTTCTGAAGAAAAAATAACTCGTTTTTGGTTAATAGCACCTAATAAATTTTCAATTTGATGGGCAAGAGTAGCAATATTTTTGACCCCTAACATTCCCGCGTCTCCTTTGAGACTGTGAGCTTCTCGTAAAAGTTCTTCAAGTTTGTTTAAATCTTCTGGATTTTTTTCTAAGTACAAAAAACCATCATCAAGATTTTGTAAATGTTCTTCACTGGCGGTTTGAAAGACTTCTCGGAGTTCGTCATCTTCAATCATCATTTTACTCAATCCTTTTACTAAAAATATGTTTATATTTTGATAATTTTTTATAAATTAAACGATTTCTTTCTTCTGTGACTAATATAGTTTAATTTGTTGCATTTTGAATTTCAAAAATCAAGACTCCTATTTTTTGAGCGGATGAACGACTTTGATCGGCCGCTAGTTTCCGAATCTCGCTGGCAACGACTCCAAACCCCTTACCATGTTCACCTGCACGCACAGCTTCAACCGAAGCATTGAGAGCCAAAATATTCGTTTGATTGGCTAAATCACTCACGAGGTTAGTAATATTATAGATCGGGTTGAGATTTTTACTCAAGCGAATAATGTGGTTTTTAATTTGACTCATTTTTTTAAGACTTTCCGATATTTGATTGGCTATATTTAGTTTTTATTGCTGATATTGAACTTTTTTGACATTAATACTAACGTTCAAATAAGCCATACAAAATAATACAATCGGAATAAAATATCAAAAAATTATTCCATATTTTAACCGTTTAACAATTAACATTTTTATTTCCTATTGTATGAGCTTACTGATCAGTTTCTAGAATTACAAATTTGATTGCAACTCCAATGCCACTTGATTGAGTTTTTGCAGTCCAGTTTTCGTTTGATTTAAACCATTTGCAGTTTCGTTGGAACCTTGATTAATCGAGTTCATA
>Ga0207419_1000813_pt1 | contig 26099 bp, 20 predicted proteins | sample ElkSloMetagenome_4_FD_184723 | JGI IMG/M metagenome (GOLD analysis project Ga0207419, IMG submission 184723) | Hot spring microbial communities from Elkhorn Slough, Monterey Bay, USA - MD2A (version 2) | ecosystem: Environmental > Aquatic > Marine > Intertidal zone > Estuary: Microbial mat ... | reverse complement strand
TAAAGCCCTGATCGTCAATTCTGTATGTTGACCTTCCAACCTTCCGGCAGGTAATTCGACATTCTGCTGTTGGAGCGCCTGACGTACGTCGAGTGGTGTAATCTGATAGGCATTCAGTTTGTCAGGTTCCAGAATCAGACGCATAGCATACTTCTTATCGCCCCAGATTCTGATGCTACTTACTCCTGGTACAGTTTGCAACCTTTCCTTAAAAAGATTATTCCCTATTTCAGTGAGTTCCATCAAGTTTCGCTTGTCACTCTGAACCGTGATGGAAAGAATTGTTTGGGCATCAGCATCAGCTTTGGAAACAATCGGAGGTTCGGCATCGGGTGGCAGATTTCTCACGGCTGAAGAAACCTTATCCCTCACATCGTTAGCCGCGTCGTCAAGATCCATGCCGGTATTAAATTCAACGGTTACGGTACTTCTGCCATCTCTACTCACCGAGGTAATGGTCTTAATACCTGCAATACCATTTATGGCCTCTTCTAGGGGCTCGGTAATTTGAGACTCTATAATATCTGCATTGGCACCGGTGTAAGATGTAGACACCGTGATGATTGGAGGATCTACACTAGGATACTCCCTCACCCCTAAAAAATTGAAACCGATTGCACCAAAAATTATAATTACTATCGATAGTACAATGGTAAAAACGGGTCTTGAAATACTTACAGAAGATAAGCTCATAATATATGGATTAGATGATTAAGTTAATCTAAAATACTGAGTTGTGTGCCATTTCTGATTTTAAGGATGCCAGAAACTACCACAGAATCTCCTTCCTGCAATCCCTCAGTAATTTGTATTCTATCAGAAAGTCTTATTCCGGTTTCAACATTCACCGATACGGCCTTGCCTTCTTTGGCCAAAAAAACTTTCTTGGTATTCATTTCAGGAATAATGGCTTCTGTAGGCACACAAAGTGCATCCTCTATCCTATTTAGAATGATGGAAACATTGGCAAAAGCCCCCGGCAAAATCTCACCACTTGCATTGGGCGCAACCGCCCTCAAAGATATGGTCCTAGTAGCCACATCTATTTTGGGTTCTACAGCATACACTCTACCCTCAAAAGACTCTTCCAAACCGTCTATCTCAAATAGAATTTCTGTTCCCGATTTAATTCTTCCCATGTATTTTTCTGGCAAGGTAAAATCGATTTTAATCGAACTTGCATCCACTAAATCGGCAATTACATCTGAAGAGGTAATGTACTTGCCCTCGCTGATGTATCTGAGACCAATGGTTCCTGAGAATGGCGCTCTTATTTTTTTCTTGTCGATTTGCGTTTTTATCAAGTCAATATCGGCTTGGGTGGTTTGTAAATCTCTGATCGTACTTTCGTATTGCTCATCGCTCACACCACCTCGGGCATTTAATTGCTTTTCACGATTCGCTTTCTTTTCAAGAAACTCCTCTTGATAAACCGCACGCTCTAACTGTGCTTGTAGTTCGCGATCATCTAGAGTTACCAGTAGTTGTCCTTCTTTTACATAATCACCTTCATTAAAAGCAATTTGGGTTACCTTCCCTGAAGACTCGCTAGTAATCATCACTTCTTCATTGGGAATGATAGAACCTTTAGATTGAAGTACCTCTTCTATGGTTTCTTTGTTAATTGGCAAAGCCTTTACGTAAACTCCTTCTTGCTTCTTGGTAGAAGCACCCGCAGCAGATTTATCTTCTGCTTTCGAAAAATCCATTTTAGAAACAACCAAACCCACCACAATAATTATGATGATTCCAACAGATATGGTCTTTGCGTTCAATTTCATGTATTTAAAATAATATTATTTTTCAATTTAGAGAAACAACAAAATTAATGATTCGTCAACCTTTATGGTTCTGGAATAATCGTCTATTCGTCAAGTAACTGTTTTTCCAGTCTAAATGATGATATTAACATGCTGAACTACCATTTGCCCTTAACATTTGCTAACAAATGCGATAAATAACCCCACGAATGGCGTATAGCGCATACTAAACCAATGTAACTAGTCTATGATCCTTACCTTGAACTGCTTTTTATACTCCTCAACATTTTCAGATATGCAGTGTTTTTCCCAAACCAAAGGCAATTGTTTCAAGGTTTCTGTCCGGTGCCTAAACTCCCAATAAATGTCTTTGTGTTTGCGCGTGGCCTCATCAAAAGTGACTATGGGTTGTGGATAGTCTGTACCTATTTCACACTTATAAAAAACTTGTTCAATCTTGGTCATTTTCCAAGGTTCGTAAATCTGTGGGGAGGGTACATTATTGAGTTCAGGTACCCATTTTTTTACAAATGCTCCCTCGGTATCATGCCTCTGCGATTGAACGGTGGGATTGTAGATGCGCAGCGGATGGTAGCCCGTTGTTCCTGCTTGCATCTGTAGTTGAGGATAATGTATGCCAGGTTCATAATCTAAAAAAATATTGGCCAGGAAAACGGCCAACCTACGCCAGTCTAACCAAAGCGTAAAGCTAAAAAATGTAGAAAGCATGGCACGCATCCTAAAATTTATATAGCCTGTAGCTTTTAAACACCTTACGCTAGCATCTATCATAGGATAACCTGTTCGCCCTTGGTAAAAGGCTTCTTCCCAAGCATCCTTGCCATTTCGCTCGAGTGCCTCAAAAGCTGGATTTATACATCGCTCGGCAATCTCTACTTCAGTCTCTAGCTTTTGTATGTAGTGGCTTCTCCACCACAACCTAGACTGAAAATTATCAAAAACATAGGCATACTGATGATGCGCCTTGTATTGCTCTGCTGCTTGGAAGACCTGTTTTACGCTTAAGCAACCATATGCCAAATAGGGAGATAGCCTACTACAACTCTTCCTACTGGCCGCTGGTTTTGAGATGTGCCTATTGTAATTGATAGCGCGATTTTTTAAAAAAGTGCTCAGGTATTTTTTTGCCCAAGAAGTACCTCCTCTTTGTATATTATGGTGGCTCTCGGTAATTTCTTTTGGCAGTTCGTTTCCCTTAAGCTCATATAATAAATCTTGCCCTAATCGGAGAAAATTGACTTGAGAGATATCGTTCTTAATTATTGGAGAAAATATAAAATTTTGCCAACGGGCCTGCCAATTGTACCTGTCTTTTATTCCACGATTTACGCCATCTTGCGAATACTCCGAAAAGCCGATGCCACTCTGCTTACAAAACTTTTGTACTTGTTTGTCTCTATCAAAGGTAAAAGGCACGCCGGTTTCTTGGTGAGCAAAAATCTCTTTTATCTCATAATGCTCTTTAAGTTTTGTTAAAGAAGCCACCACCTCGCCATGGAAAATATACAGCTTACCTCCTTGGTCTAAAAGCTCCTTTTTTAAATCGGATAAGGCCTCATAAATAAAGCGCCAATGGATCAAAGCATGATCGGGCTGCTGCATGAGTGATGGCTCAAAAAAATAGCACACCAAGGTTGGCAGGCCACTTTCTTCTGCTTTTTTAAAAGCCAAATGGTCTTGTGTCCTCAAGTCTCTTTTAAGCCAAACTATATTGCATGCTTCTTTTTCCATGTGTTAACAAAACAGAGGTTTAAGGGTAATGTTCCTTACAGCTCTAAATCTAAGACATGAGTTACTCTAGGATTTACAGAACCCTATTCTGTGACCCACTGAACAGTTTAAATATCGGCTTTTTAGTCAGAGGTACTGCGCTATTCGAGGTTTCTGAACCTAGAACCACCTATCTAAGGATCTATAATTAAAGAACAAAAGATATAAGACGGAATACCATTCTAAGGACAGTAAGTTCGGGGTTGCAAAACCCGAATAGCTTGTATGCTTCACCTCATATGATTTTAAAAGTGCTCTTTTAACCTTGTGCTGCAAAGTACAAAGATTCATAAGTATGCAAAAAGTTAACAAATATTATCATAAAAACTTACAACCTACATTAATAGATAGAGCTTAGAACATTCGCCTCAAACTTTTTTGACCATATACCAACTCGGAAAGAATTTAAAATATTTTCAACTATGAAAAACATTGTTCTACTATTAAGTCTTTTTCCATTAATCAGTTTAACTGTATTGGCCCAAGAGGAGGAGCACCATGCAACCAAAGCAGATGCCATTGAGGAGTTTTTCAGAAAAGGGGAACTCATGCGCAAGTCTAAGCAATACGACAAGGCACTTTTAGAGTACGATTACGCGCTTGCCATCAATGATACCATCTCAAGAGTACATCTTGCTAAGGCCATGGCTTTTTATGCACAAAAGAACACAGTTAAGGCCATAGAATCTTTAGAAAAAACCATAGAGCTTGCGCCAAAAAACATGAACGCCTATAACTTGCTCACTAAGCTTTACATGCATGCCAAAAACAATGAAAAACTCATCTTTACACTAGAGAGAATGGCAGAAGCAGAAGAGGAAGCCAAGGCAAAGCAAGGTACTATCTTAAAAATAGCTAGTTACTACATCAGTAAAAAACAGTTTGAAACAGCCAAAAAATATACGGACCAAGCCCTAGTATTGGATAAAACCGATTTAGAAGCGCTTTACCAACATGCCCAAGTAAGCAATGCTTTGGGCGATTACAATGCAGCTAAAACCAGTATGGAATCGGCCACCCAAACACTAGGTTCCGATGACCCAAAACAAATTGCAAAGTTTTACTACGAGTTGGGTTATGCATACCATCATCTCAAAGACTATGAGAAAAAAGAGCAGGCATTTTTAAAAGCAAACGTAGGGCCGTTTAAAACTTTGGTAGCGAAATTAACTCCGGAGTACTTTTATAACTTGGGGAGCAGCTATGCCAAGGTTTATGATTTAAGCAACGCAGATCTGATGTTAAAAGAAGCCTTAAACATAGATCCAAATCATACAGCAACCAACAAGCTACTCGCCGAAATAGCTATTAAATCTGAGCATCACCCTAAAATGGCAATAGACTACTATAAAAAGGCCATTGAGGGAGAAGAAGATTATAAAAAGGCGGTAAAACTGTACGATACCGTTATTGAATTGCTATTAAGTTCTGAAGAATATACTGAAGCCATTAAATTGGCCGATGAATGTCTTTCAAAAGCACTTAACGCAAGAAATATACTCTTAATGAAAAGTATGGCATTGCACAAAACAGATAAGACCAAAGACGCACTTGTCATTCTAGACAAACTGATCCTTGATGCGAACCTTACGCAAATAGAAATTGTGAAATACAATTTTGCCGCAGGGATTATGCATCGCTCAGAAAAAGAGTTTGATCGAGCCAAAGCAGCTTTTAGTAAAGCAGGCAAAGGCCCCTTTAGTACGGTAGCGCAACGTGAGTTTGAACTTATGACTTTAGAGCAAGATCAGCAACTTACAGAATAATTCTTTACTAAAGCCCGCCCAATCTTTTTAGGCGGGCTTTTTTACCTAAAACCCTAATGCCTGCCCTCATCCGATTTTTTTTATTTCTATTGATTTGTGCCAACTATTCGGCCTTAGCGCAAACAAGTACCCCGACCGTTTCTCTTAAAAAAGTAATCCATACCGAGCAAATTGAACAGGTTTTTACCATTGCTACGCAGGGCATTTTTGTAGCAAATACTGAAAGTATACTGCAATACAGTTACGATGGATCATTTATTAGTAAGCATGTTTTAGAGCACTCTAACAACGATATTTGCATAGATGCTACCAATGCCTTCCACATACTCATTTATGACAAGGATGCAAACCGGGCTACTTTTGCCGATAGGTGGTTGAGAAAAATTTCTGAGTTAGAATTGGACGCAGCCTATAAATTGGCCTGTATGGCAAAAACAGGGGACCTGTGGCTTTACAATAGCTTTAACCACAGCATCATCAAATACAACCCAAACCTGCAGCAGACTTTAGCCGAAATATCCTTATCAAATCATTTTGTAAGAAAAGAAAAAGTAATTGACATTAAAGAATTTGAACATTTTATTGCGCTGCGCACTAATAAAAACCTATATTTTCTTTCTGCCTTTGGTGAATTAGTATCGAAGATTGAGATAACTGAACATACTCTTTCTCATCTCGGCCAAGAAAGTCTTTGGTTACTTAAAGGTAGATTCCTGCAAAAATTAAATTTGTATAACAAAGAAAGCACAACCTATAAAGTAGAACTATCTAAACCGAATGAGATAAAACAGTTTATAGTGGCCGAAAGCGAAAAAAAACTGATATTAAGTTCAGGCAATTCACTGTACTTGTATGAATTACCCTCTTTAGTTGGGCATTGAGCTGAGTTCTAGCAAAGCGGTTTTTGTAGTATCGACAGCTTTGTAAAGCCGCTCTTTAAACTTGTTTATATTTTTGATATCAGCAGACTTTGCAAAAGCGCGCAACTTCATGATTTCGGAGGTCATTACCTTAGCACCTACTGTGCTGGCACTGCCTTGCATCTTGTGGAGCACTTTCCTTATTGCTTCGAAATCACTGTTCGCCACAGCCTGTTCAAGCTCTTCTACATAAATTTCGTTTTGTTGAATAAAGGTCTCGACCATTTCTACAACAAAGGTATCGTCGTTAAAATCCTGTAATGACTGGTATTTATTGGCATCTATAATTCCTGCTGCAAAGGCTTTTTCCATAATATTAGCTTTTTACTCATAACTCGTAAAAAGCCTTTGCCTTGCCTTATTCTTGCATTAATTTAAAATGGATTTTCTTTTGTACTCACAAGCAGAGCACATAGTCGTAAAAAGCAGGTTTCTCAGAAGAAAACAACTTATGCAAGCGGAGGCACAAAATTGGGTTTCCTGGCACTTAGAGTACTGTTTAAAATGCTGTTTGCCCGTTTTTTTATCCTTCCATCTGAACCAGCATCCATAGCGATTTGCTGTAAAACTTCTCTATCATCTATCTGCTGTAAAGCACCTGGCGAAGCAATGCCCCTTCTGCTAGCCACTTTTTCTATGGCCGACCTAAATATGTCACGGGTTTTATTGATCCACTGGTTTACGGTTAAATCGACCACTAAACCACAGCCCATCGGCGAACTCACAATCCGATTTAGAAAAACATCCTTCAAACGCAGTCGGTTGGTTTTTATATCGGTTTTAATACTCATGGCAGGCCTTACGTAACCGATTGCCGCCCTTTCTAATTGCGCCGAATAAAAAGCCGGATGGTGAGCAGCTCTTATAAAAGCACCATACAATTGCTTATCAGACTTTAAGGCGATCTCTGCATCTATGCCTTCTGTTTGGTGCTTACCAGTAACTGCGTGCAGATCGTATACTTTAAGGTTGCCGTCATGAATTTGACCGTTGCGCAGGATAATATCCACATCAATACCTATTTTTTGAAAATACTCAGCAAATAATTGAGGATGTTTTTGCTTCATGGTAGCGATAACAGCGCCTAAAGATCCGTTGGTATTTCCGCCTTTACCCGCAAACTGTATAAAACCCCAAGAAAAATTGGCTTTGTCATAGGTATTTATGGCATCGAAACAGCCCTCGTGACTCGATACATATTTTAGCGCTAGGGCCATATTTTCATCCAGCCCCAGATCTGAGAAAACCTTAACGGGTACATCGGGCATAAAACTACCCTTGTAGCCTATGCCTTGGTAAAATTCGTTAAAACTGCTTCTTACAAAATTGTTAAATTGAGCCGTAATAAACCGGCCTTGCATGGTAGGATGTGGAACCACTAGGGTATATTCTGCATACTCTCTTAATAACTTGTGGGTTAGATCATTGGGCGAAACCACACCTCTTGTAAATGCTGATGTGCCCAGCATAGACCTAAATCTAGAGTTGGCCCAATACTCTACCCTATATTTGGTTTGGAAACGCTCTAACGCCTGTACCGTTCTCGGTATGCTGCCTTGACCTATTGGCGATCTGCCCAAACGCGACATCAACACGCTAGGAGACTCGCCATGGTTAGGATTGAGCAACCTCAATTGAATTAAGCGATTCTGTACTTTTTCTAAATCTGATGGATTGTTATTAAAAACCTTTCCCACCGTACCCTGCAGGCCAGTTCCCATAATATCTTCTCCACTTGTTTCCTGCAACTCAAACACGCTTCTTGCCTTTGCAATTTCGCCTGCTTGCCCGCTTTGGTAAGAGGGCACCGGCTTTTTCTTGGCAGAGGGTATCAGTAACTGCTGACCCACATATAAGCCTCCCCCACTTAACTTATTAAGTCTAACAATTTCTTCGGGAGATGTACCAAACTGATCGGCAATTTTGGCCAACCAATCGCCACGCTTTACCGTGTAGGTTTGAAAGTTGGCATTGGCACGGGGCGGATTTATATCTGGCGCTTTTACTCTTAGCATTTGCCCTATGTAAATGGTGGCATTGGGCGCCAAATCGTTTAAGGCTAGAATTTGCTGCGGTGTAGTGCCGAAGCGCTGCGCAATGGCGTATAAAGAATCGCCCCTTTTTACCGTATAAACATCGGTATTTGCGTTGCCTGTAGAGGGCTTAAAATCTGGCGCAGGAGCCGGAGTGGTTGACGATGGCCTCACCTTTATCTTTTGGCCAATATAAATTCTGCTTTGTGTATTAAGGTTATTGAGTTGGAGCAGGTATTGTGGCGTTGTATTGTACTGCTGCGCAATCGAGTAAAGAGAATCTCCTCTTTGAACGGTATGATAATCGGGCGTTTCATTTTGCTGCCCTCCTTGTGGCCCTCCCGAAACAATCAGTCTTTGGCCAGGATAAATATTTGAGGAGGCACTCATACCATTGAGTTGCTGAATTGTCTCAGGTTTGGTACCAAAACGCCGTGCAATTGAATATAGCGAATCACCTGTTTTTACTGTATAGTATCGTACATTGCCTGTAACGCTACTAACCTTTGGAATTTCGGTATTGCCAGAAAGGCGCGATTCTTCCCTAACTTTTAACTGCTGACCTATGTAAATTGACTGATTTGCGCTCAGCCCGTTCAATAAAAGCAAGCGCTGTGGTGTAGTATTGAATCTTTTTGCAATAGAATATAAAGAATCGCCCCTCCTAACCGCATAATATTCTGCGCCTCCACTAGAACTACCACCTTTTGAGCTATTGCCATTTTTTGCCACAATAAGACTTTGCCCGGGATGTATTGGGTCGTAAGGTTTTAAATTATTGAGCGATAAAATTTGGGTGGTACTTAAATCGTATTGCTTACCAATGCTATACAGCGTTTCGCCAGGTTGTACTACGTGTATCATAAAGATGGGTGCAGTTTAAAAAATATCAATTGCGCAAAATGTTGGCTATTAGTGATTTATTTTTAGAACAAACGATAATGACCTTAAAAATTTTGCTTATCTGTATATTTAAAGATAATTCTTATAAAAAGCTACTTTTTACAGAATTATTGGAAAGTTAAAAAGAATCTATGAGAGAAAGAAGGGATTACTTGGTTTTGAAGGTGAAGTCATACTCCTGAATTTGCCTATTGCCTGTTTTTACTCTAGAGTATGGGAGTTACTTAAATTTGCAAAAAATCATTCATGTAAAAGTTTGTTGGATTGGGTAAGCAAAAAATTCAACTTAACAAACTGAAAATTAACAGAAATATGTAAACATCAGCATTACTTTATAAAAAACTCAAAAGTTGGCTTCACTTCACATTTTCATAAAAATTTTCAATTCCCGCCCTGCGAAAGGTAACTTTGGTATTGCCTGAAACTTTTATCTATGGCCTGAAACAACAGTTCGCCTTGCAATGCGTAACCCCTGCCCGTAAAATGCAGCTTATCTCTTTGTGCCAATCCGTTCCTGTACCATTCATTTATTGACTGAAAACCTCCCATGACATCATACAAATCCCATACGGCCAAACCCATTTCTCGGGCTACTTCAAAAATGGCTTGCCTAGCCTTTTCGTTGTTTTTATTGGGGTAGCGCCTACGGCGATAATTGTCTGCAGGAGTAGTGAGCAAAATAGCAGTTTGTGGTGAAACACGCTGTACCTTATCTACCAAAATACGCAGGTTGGTTTTGTACTGTTTTTCATCAAAAGCATACATGTAGGCATCATTGGTGCCCAAAGAAATGATCATTAAATCTGGCTCGAGTATTTCGGCGTGCTTTTCAAAATCTCTACATCTAAAATAGCTGTTAACATCGGCAGAATTTACTCCTGAAGCGCTGTAAACAACGCCCGGGGCTGTATTTTCCAATGTTACGCCTTGCAATACAAATTTACTTTGCTCATCGCGGTTTTTGTTGACCACCAATTCTACCGCGGTTTGTGGCTTTCTAAAAGTAAATTCCACAAAGCCATCTCCTACAAAATATCCCGAAACAGAATTACCCGCACTTAGCTTTGGCACTATATCGAAAGAAGCAGGGTCGGTATTCGGGTAAAATACCTTTACTTTTTTTACATTATAAGAGAAATCATCCACATTAGGATGCAAGGAAACCGTGCTGCCCGCTTGGTAGGTTTCTAGGCTAATTCCACTAATGCCCCAACGGCTCGCATCTCTATTTTTTACACTGCGCTTACCCGACCATGTTCTCGAAAAAAAAGTTTTGTAATTGTAAGGATTGTTCGTCCTTGCCGCACTGTAGGGAAAAACAAAACCTCTTGCCGACATAGGAAAACGCTTATCCTCTAAAAACTTTTCTCTGACCTTTCCAGAAAACATATCGGCCTGTATATGGGAGTCGCCTAAATGGAAAATATGCACTTGGCAATCTTTTCGGTTTTCTAGCCTGTTCAACTTTCCAAAAAAAGACTGTAGGGCATCTGGCTGGAAGTACAGCAATTGGTTCTGATCATAATTGACAAATCCGTAGTCTAGATACCACAGGTCAGATTTTTGAGCTTGGCCTAGACCAATATTGCTCAAACTCAACAAACCGAGCAAGATCAGATGTACTGCTTTTATTTTCATATAAATGTTTTAAACTTTCTCAATACAATTGCTTACCCCTATTGTACAATGGTGCGCTGCTTATATTCTTCGTAGGCCCTCATTAACTCTGAATACATCATTTCGGCAACCAACCTTGCCCCTCTTGGTGTAAAATGTGTGTAGTCTGTATGGCCCATAGGGGGTTCTGCATTCACCCAACTCACCATGGAGTTTTCGCCGCCCATAGCTTCGTACAAATCCCAAAAAGCGCAACCTGCCTCAAAAGCCGCCGCTTTTTGGGCGTCTCGCACCAATTTTACATTAGGGTAACTTTCGTACTCGGTGCCTTCTTTTCTAGACATGTCCGAAACGCCTACAACCAAAATATCGAGTTCTGGATCCAAAGATTTTAGGTATTTCAATTGCTTTGAAAATGAATAGCGATAGAAACCGTAATCGTCACGCACATTAGGAATGACATTTACACCATACTGTACAATCAAGAATTTAACATTGAGCTTTTTAATTTGCTCTTTGTAAAAATTTCTGCTGATTTGGGTAAATGCCAGTCCGGAACTGCCTCGCATAGCTATGTTGTCTAAAGCGATGCCCCGTTGACAATCGAAAGCAACGCCGTACAAATCAGGAGACCCACTACTCGCAAACTCAAATACCGCTTTTTGAAAGTTGCCATTTAACTTGTATTTGTGCATGCCAAAATCGTTGGTAGTCGGTAAATCTTCTGAAGCTAACTTGCTACCATTCAATGTTAGTGACACGTTTAAAGGTGCTCTTCTGTTCCTGTAAAGTAGAGTAATTTCTTCAACCGCATTAAATCGCTTATAAGTTTTCGTGTTGCGCAAAAAACGCGACCAAGCCTTGTAGGGTGGTGGTGGTTTTTCTTCGTGATCATAAAGAGCGAAATAATGTCCTAATAAGCCATAATTTTTATGGGTCGGTTGTTTGCGCTCAGCACCGTAAGTAGAATACCGCACCCAATTTTCACTGGTTTTTTGCCAAAGAGTGGCGCTAATGTCATTTACAATCATAAGCGGGGCCAAGCCAATACCACAACCACCAAACCGCTTTTGGAAACGGTTTCTTAGATAATCGCTAATGCGGTCGCCTTCTAGCTGAGAGTCGCCATAATGTAAAATCCTTATCAATTCGTTTTTACCTGAAAGTTCTCTCAAAGAAGCAAAAAAGTTATCTAGTGCTTTCTCGTTGCCTGCAGGATACTGTATGGGCACTTTAAAATCTCTTAGCTTTTCAGAGACATCTTCTTGGTAATTTACCTGCTTAGTCACTTCGGTGTCTACTTCCTCTTCTTGCGTTTCGGTCTCTTCTTCTTTCTTCACAAGAGATCCCTCTAAAGCTATAATGTTGGTGATATCTGCTTGCTTTACAGGTTGGCCAAAGGCATCGTCAAAGTCAAAAATCTTAAACTCTGACAGCAATGGCAAAGACACATTGCCAGGAGATAAGAGCATGATGATACCTGACATGCAGCCTACATAAAAAAGAATTAAGAAAAGTCTTGAAGGCTTAACCATGAAAAAATAAAGGCTAAAAAGTATATATCTTAAAATTGGATTTTTACAAATATACTACTTTTTAAAAGGCTTTAAATAAGTTGGCCCATTTGTGACCAATAAGAATGCGTGGATTAAGAGGCAGCTTTTTTATTTACATGGACCGTAAGGTTGTCCATTTCTTGTTGTGAGATCTTACCTGATGCGGCCGCTTTAATGTAACTATCTATCTCCTCAGGGTTGGGAGTAGCATTGTTTTTAAAAATCAAATAAAGCACTGAGGTAAATATGAAACCTAAAAATCCTATCAATAATATATAAAAAAACATTGCTTAGTGGGTTATTAAAAAATTTTGCCTTCTGCTCTCAAAAATAAAAATAGAAGGCAATAAGTTCCTAATAAATGTTAATGCAATTTATGTAAAAACCTTACCTTGCATAGTTTACCGCCCTCATTTCACGAATTACGGTCACTTTTATCTGCCCAGGATACTGCATATCTTTCTCTATTTTGCTAGAAATCTCGAAAGAAAGCTGGCTTGCCTGCTCATCACCTACGTTTTCTGCATCTACCATCACCCGTAGTTCTCTGCCTGCTTGCATGGCGTAGCACTTATTTACCCCCTTGAAAGATAATGCCAAAGCTTCTAAATCTTCGAGCCTTTTTATGTAAGATTCCATCATTTCCCTACGTGCACCAGGTCTAGATCCTGAGATAGCATCGCAAGCTTGTACTATAGGGGCGGTCATACAAGTCATTTCTACTTCGTCATGATGGGCACCAATAGCATTGCAAACATCTTTGTGTTCTCCGTATTTTTCGGCCCATTGCATGCCTAAAATAGCGTGGGGCAATTCCGATTCTTCTTCGGGCACTTTGCCAATGTCATGCAAGAGGCCTGCCCTTTTGGCTAATTTGGCGTTTAGGCCCAACTCTGCGGCCATAGTAGCAGAAAGGTTGGCCACTTCTCTAGAGTGCTGCAACAGGTTTTGCCCATAAGAAGACCTAAAGCGCATGCGCCCGACCATTTTTACCAATGCAGGATGCAAACCATGTATACCCAAGTCTATGGCGGTACGTTCGCCCAATTCCATGATCTGCTCATTCATGCTTTTGCGCGTTTTGCCTACAACTTCCTCTATCCTGGCTGGGTGGATCCTACCATCTGCCACCAACTTTTGCAGGGATGCGCGGGCAATTTCTCTGCGCACTGGATCAAAACCTGATATGATGATGGCCTCGGGGGTATCATCAACAATAATCTCAACTCCTGTAGACGATTCTAACGCTCGGATGTTTCTGCCCTCTCTACCGATTATCTTACCTTTTACCTCGTCGCTTTCTAGGTTAAATACTGATACGCAGTTTTCTATGGCATGCTCGGCAGCAGTTCTTTGGATAGTGGTGAGCACCACTTTCTTGGCCTGCTTAGATGCACTCAGCTTGGCCTCTTCAACAATATTTTTGATGTAGACAGAAGCGTTGGCGCGTGCCTCATCGCGAAGCGCTTCGATCAATTGCTCCCTTGCTTCATCTACTTTTAAGTTGGAAATTTTTTCTAGCTTTTCTATCTGCTCTTTACGCATATTCTCTGCATCGAGCATTTTTTTGTCTACGACCTCTACCTGCTTTTTAATATCTTCTCTTCGCTGATTCAGTTCACTTTCTTTTTGCTTGAGCATTTCTTGCTGCTTAGAAAGGTTCGACTCTTTCTCTTTTTGCTTTTTCTCGGTCTGCTTTAGCTTACTTTCTATGTTTCTTAGTTTGCCCTCATTGGTAAGCAACTGATTTTTCTTTTTATTCAGCTCATTCTGTACTTTCATCTCTTGCTCTTTTACCTCGAGCAACCTGTCTTTTTTAATGCTTTCTGCTTTAATTTCAGCCTCTTTAAGAATGGAGCCGGCTTTTTTCTGGGCTTCTACCTCGTATTTTCCTAAAGCTTTTTTCAATAGAAACCTACCAATAAACAGGCCTATTGCCAATGCAATAAGCGCGGTTACTATAACTGCTATTATTGTTGTTTCGGTCATCTCCGGTTAAGTTAATGGTGATAAAAAAATAGCCTACTTTGACTGTAGAGGAGATGATTTTAGGAATGATTACAGAACCTCTATAAGATTAGGGATTATCAAGAAGACCTTTCAGTTTTTTATTGATCCCATCTACGAGTTTTTCTTGTTGCTCTTTCTTCTCCAATTCTTTCAACTTTTCAACTTCAGCATCAAAAGCGACCATGGCCAATAGGTCTTGCTTGTCTTGTATCCTCATTTGTTCTTTGCGTAGTTTTAATTTACTTTCTATAGCCTTTGCCGCTTTCCTAAGGATGGCTTCTTCCTCAGGTTTTATCTTGAGAGAATAGGTTCTGTCTGCAATTTTTATTTTTATGAAAAAATCATTCATAAACATGAATAGACTACTAAACTTCCCTGCTCAGGTAAGCCAAGCAGTTATCTATTTCCTTTATATATTCATCAATTTTAGTCCTGAGTTCATCAGCACTTAAATCATCTACTGCCAAGTATTGTACAATCTTACTAATTTTTGCCTTATATTGAAAGTCATTTAACTGGTGATTTTTCTCTTCGAGCAAAGATTTTAGTTTTTTGTTCTCTTCAGTAAGCGCTGCATAATCCGCCTGCAGCAGTTGAAACTTGTTCAACAACTCATCCACATGGGCCGCTAACTCTTCTAGCTTATCTGTTTTATTGTTAGAATCCATCTGTATCTAATTTGTACTTTTCGGAAGTTTTACTGAAAAGCTCTGCTAAAATAATTGCGCTTGCTCACTAGTACCTTTTAGCAAAAAATTTTACAAATCACTAAGATAAAAGCAAATTATAAATAATAATCCAACTTCTTAGGTTTAGCGGGCATTTTATCAGATTTGAAGGTGCATCGACATCAGTTTACAGAAACATTGTGCTAAAAACCTCAAAAATGCTAATATTTTTAGCATTACTAATTTTTTATCTATCTAACAAAAAAACGTCTCTCTGGTTTATCGAGGCCAATCAAACCTATCTTATAATTAAGCCTACTAAGTGCATAGAAATAAAATCTTAAACAATTTAGATTAAATTTTGAGCATTTTGTTAACATTAATGACATAAATGCTTTTATTTTAAACATTAAGCTTTTATTATTGTATCTCGATTCCGTAGCCAGTGCAGGAAGCAAGCAAACGGACAATTATCTTCTATCAGAGCTTTTACTAACTTAACACTAAAATGAAAGATATAAGAGTAACTTTACCTATCGTAAAGCAGGAAGGAATGCCTGTTCGCATCAGATTTGGACTAGATCACTTTGCTTGGGAAACCGCCAAAGGTATGGTGTACTATACCTTTAATAAATGGTTGATGGCCAGCACCATTATCTTAACATTTGCCTTGGTCTACATGATCAAACACAAACCTGAAGAAATTACCCGAGTGTACAACCTCATCCATAAAGATGGTAAATTTTCAGATGCCTCAGGCAAGGTACATGAAGTGGAGTTTCCCATACAATCTTTCTCAGAAATGCAAAATGTAGAGGGGAAACAGGGGCATGAGGCAAAACCCACCTCAGCGGTACGCTCTAGTTTTATGGAAGAAAAGCATCAATTGATTTACAGATACAAAACTTCCTTTGAGGTCAACAGAACTGAACAGCTGCCCATAGAAGCCCTGTTGCAACTCAATAAGGAAATAAGTGCGCTTTATCTTGAAAAAGTATTACCTACCGCTACTAAAGATACCAAAATATTGTCTTTTTTTAGCGATAACGAGTCAATTTATAAAATAGAAACCGCATTAATGGAGCAGGCAAAATACCATATTCCCGCTTCTATAAAATTGGCCTCTGCGGCTTTGGCCACCAATTATGGCCAAGAAGTTTTCAATAATAATTACTTTAACATTAGAGATAAGGAGAACAAAAATACGGAGCGTATCGCAACAGAATACTTAACTAAAGAGCAGGTAATAAAGTATAAAAAATTCATTATCTCTCACGAACCTGTAAGAGCAGAACCTTCTTTGTTTGCCTGTAAAATTAGACAGACCTTTAAGGAATACTATTCACCTTGGGCATCTTTTAGAGACCATTCTCTTTACCTGACAAAAAACAGAAGGTTTGCCCCACTCTTTACCTTAGGAAATAGCTATAAAAAGTGGGCGGCAAAACTGGGCAACCCTCTAAAAGGTGGCTTGGGCTACAGCACCGATCCTAATTACAAAATAGCCATTGTTCAAATAATAGAAAAATTCCATCTTGATCTTTTAGACCACTGATCCCCTATAATCCAACAAAGCACAAAATCATTTTTTACACATCTTTTTCATCTAATAAATGGAGCCAAGGTCATGAAACCCCAACTTAGATTTAAACTTCCGCTAATTTCTTTTAGAAATAAACCTGTATTTTTTGGACTAAAAGGCAATGCATTTTATGGAGAATTTGACAATGGCAAGTCTATGTTTATTTTCCATAGCAATGTGCTCATAGCCATTATCTGCCTCATCCCTTTTATGATTCTTTTTTTTGGGGAAAGACCTCAGCACATTAAAAATGTATATACTTTGGTACAGGGTGATGTTGAACAACTCCCTAAGGGTTTTGAGTTTGAAGAATATGGCCCCAACTCCCAAAAGTTTAGAGAGGACAAACAAGCCCCACTTGCAGAGCCTGAAGAAGAACCCGATTTTCTTTTTGAAGAAGAGCTAGAAGCTGTTGAAAACGAGCTTTTTCACCAAACATCTTATCACGAGAGCAAGAGAGCACAATTTATCAAAGAGCGAGAGAAAATCATCTATCAATTTAAAAAGAAGTACAACATCTGGAAAAATGAAGAGATGAGCAATGAGATGCTTACCGCAATGAACAAGAAAATCTCTCAACTATTTATAAAAATTATTTTAGACCAAAGCAAGGTAGAAAAACATGTGTACCGCTTTTTTACTGATAATGAAGAATTATATAAAATTGAGACAGCTTTAATGGAACAGGCCAAATACCATGTGCCCGCTTCTATAAAATTGGCACAGTCGGCATTGGAAACAGGCTATGGCAAAAGAGTGATCAACAATAATTTTTTTGGCATAAAAGATAAAAAGGGCAATACCCCCCTGAGCATAACCACCGAATATTACAATGACCATGAGCTTAAAAGAAACCGAAGAAAAGTAATCTCTAAAAAGAAGGTCTTTAAAAATGGTAAATACTTTTGGCAGTGCAGGGTAAGAGACCATTTTATTTCTTACAATACCGCTTGGGAGTCTTTTAGAGACCATTCTAGATTTTTGCTTGAAAATGAACGCTACCACCCATTATTTACAGGCGGTAAAAATTACCAAGCCTGGGCAGATAAGATTGGTTCTACAAAATACGGTGGCGTTGGGTATGCCACTTCTCCACTGTATGGAAAATTGTTAAAAGGCATTATCCGCAGGTATCACTTAGACTTGCTTGACTATTAAAGCTAATAAGAGTGCCAATAAAGCATAGGGCTCACCTTCCAAAATTATATCTCAGCCTTAATCCTGTAGAGTTGATAGGAATATTTTCTTGACCCATGCTTAAAATAGGTATGCTCCAAAATGGCTCAATGCCTACAGAGGAGTGCAACCCAACGGCTTTCTCCATACCAACCGAAAGAGTAATGGTACTGAAAAGGTCTATATGCTCGAAGGCACCATAAGTTACTTCTTCGTTGACAATGCTTAGCTTTCTAATATTAGATTGCGTAGGCAATTGAAATTTCTCTTTTTCATACTCGTATCTTTCAGACAAATAAAAATAAGAAGAAGCCGCAGCACCTATATAAAAGCGCCTATTTACATTGGTAGAGATATAGTAATTTAGTTGAATGGGGATTTCTATGGCAGAGAGGTGCGCTGTGGTAGTTACAAGGTCTGTCATTTCTTGTGTGCTCTCTACAAAACTATTGATAGAGTTGGCACTAAAACCAGGAAAGGCGGCAGTAGAAAAAGATGCCTCGTCTTGTTGCCCAAACCTAGACTGATCGGGAAAAGCCTTTCCGTGCATCTGCTTAAAAATAAAGCCACTTGCAATTACGATTTTTTCACTCAGCGAATAATTTGCTGTGAAACCTAACCCAAAACCAACTTCTCGATAGTTGTTTACTCTATTATTTTGGTTTAGAAAACCCTCTGCCAAAATGCTAAAATAAAACCTATCCAAACCTTTAATGCCTTTAGACATACCCATAGTCATGGGGACAAGGCTAGACTCGACTTTACCTACGCTATCTAAATAAAGTGGCTTATTTTTTAGTATGACATTTTCTGTGGCGAAATTATCAGTGGCGAAAATTTTGGAGCTTTTAGACTCTCGCAAAATGGATTCATCTTCGCTGTTTGCCGCCTCTTCTTGATTGGTTACAAAATTTCCGGAGGTATTTACAGTAGCAATATTTTCTTCTTCAGTAGCTGCACTTGTATTTACACTTTCCTTGTCTTCTATGCTTTCTCTAGTTGTGTCGCTTGTTTTTTCTACTTCAGTTTCACTTATTTTCTTTTCTCGCAAGGCAAGCTGTTCCTTGCTTTTAATTTCTGAGTCTTTTGTATCGGTACTCTCGTTTACAAAACTATTGCGTTTTAAAACAGAAGCCGTTTGTAATTCTTTATTAGTATCGTCAGCTCTGGTATTTTCTTCATCATTTACATCTGCCAACATCTGTTGTTGACTGTTAAAGCCCGAGGAATCTGCTCCACTTCTTAAATTACTCTTCTCTGTTTGCCTGCTGTTTACAACACTTTGATCCAATTCTCTCAATTGAGTGGTAAGTGTAGCATCGCCTAAAGGTAAATAAGCCAATGTAACCAAAAACAATGCAGTGCAAGCGGCCAAAATCCACCTAGAATAATTTTTTGGCGTTCTGCCGAGACGTTTCTGCATGTCGGCCCAATGCCCCGCATCATAAGGGGGCTCATAGGCTTCCATCTCTTGCCTTATTTTATCTGCAAGCCGCTTATCGAACTGTTCTTGCATAATTTTTTTGATATAAGTGTTTTACCATTTCCCTTAGTTTTTGCTTTGCCCTTGTTAGGTTTGAGCGCGAAGTACCTTCGGGAATATCCATCATTTCTCCTATTTCTTTGTGGGAATAACCTTCAATCTCGTAAAGGTTAAAAACCATTCTGTAGTGCGTGGGCAACTCCTGTAACAAATCCAAAATCTCTTCTGCCGTAAGTCTGTCTACTATATCAAAATCGTAGGTTTTCTCTTCTGCGGCGCTTATTTCAGAACTCTGCTGATACTTCTTATTTGCCCTGTAATAGTCTATAGAAGTGTTGATAACGATTCTTCTAAGCCAAGCCCTAAAAGAACGGCTAAAGTCGTATTTATCAAGTCGGGTAAAGACCTTAAAAAAGCTCTCGTTCAAAATTTCGGCAGATTCGTTTTTAGAATTGGAATAGCGCAAGGCCACAGACATAGCATACCCATAAAAGTGTTTGTACAACTTTTCTTGGGCAGATGCCTTATTCTTGAGGCAACCTTTTAAGATTGTGAGTTCTTTTTCTGTAAGCCCGTGCTGCAAAGTAGTCTCAGTATTTAATTCAATTTCCCAGTCACCCTTTAAAATCAATGCATCCAAAGTACTACAAGTTACATGATTTCCGATTTACCCATCATTCTCTTTTGCCTTAAACCATATTTTATAAAAATTAATTTGACACTAGCCTATCAACTTGACACAAAAGGAATAATGTTTTAAAAGAGTACGCAAGCAATGCGGCCTATGCTGCAAAGGCATAAAGAATTTTTCTGTTATACTCTCGCTATAGCTTTTTAACATAAAACTAAAAGCATCTTTAACGATTCTTTCAACATCAAAAGTCAGCACTTACAAGCGCTATTCGAACGATTTGCAACATATTGATTTCTTTGGTGCCGCGTTTTTCGAAAAATAATTGTTTTGACAAAGAATTATTTTCTATGACCAACTTCTTTGCATTTGTGTTAAATTTGCACGTAACACATAAATAACAACACTATGAGTCAAGTAGAAATGGTTATGCCGAAAATGGGCGAGAGCGTCATGGAAGGTACCATACTGAAATGGTTAAAGCAAGTTGGAGACACCATAGAACAAGACGAGTCGGTATTAGAAGTAGCCACAGACAAGGTAGATACCGATGTGCCCGCACCATTTACTGGCGTATTGAAAAAAATCCTTGCCAATGAGGGCGATGTAGTTGAAGTAGACAAGCCTATAGCCATTATTGAAACCAAAGCCAATAACGAAAGCAATAAGGAAGCGAGCGAGACTGAAGACAAACAAGAAGAAGTTTTACAAGAACCCTTACTACAACAGCAGGAAGTTCAAGCCCAAGGCATTGTTTATCGGAATGGCGAAAAAGCCAATAATGGTTTTTATTCTCCATTGGTCATGAATATTGCCAAAAAGGAAAACATCAGTGCTTCAGAACTAGAAAAAATACCGGGTACAGGTAAAGAAAACAGACTTACCAAGCGCGATATCCTTGCTTTTATAGAAAACCGCGACCATGCCACGGCCATTATCAATGAAACGCCACCACCTAGCCAAAAGGCTACAACAGAAAAGCCAATGCCTAACTTGGGCACTCCTGTTAAGTCTCTAAATGGTTCTGCAGAGATCATTGAAATGGACAGAATGCGCAAAATGATTGCTGACCGCATGGTAGAAAGCAAGCGCATTTCGCCACATGTTACTTCTTTTGTTGAGGCCGACGTTACAGAATTGGTAAATTGGAGAAACAAGCATAAAAACAGCTTTAAAGAAAGAGAGGGCGGTCCACTTACCTTTACCCCCATTTTTGTACAAGCCATTGCCAAAGCCATTAAAGATTTCCCCATGATCAATATTTCTGTTGATGGAGAGAAAATCTTGGTAAAAAAAGACATCAACATAGGTATGGCAGTCGCATTGCCGAGCGGCAATTTAATTGTGCCTGTCATTCATAAAGCCGATCATTTTAACCTAACTGGCTTAGCGCTTAAGGTAAATGATTTGGCAGAGCGCGCTAGAGTCAATCAACTAAAACCCGATGAATTGGGCGGTGGAACGTACACCATGTCTAATGTGGGTACTTTTGGCAATGTAATGGGCACGCCCATTATAGTACAGCCACAAGTTGCCATTATGGCCATTGGTGCTATCAGAAAAAAACCTGCGGTTATAGAAACACCACAAGGCGACTTTATCGGGATCAGACATATGATGTTCTTGTCTCACTCCTACGATCATAGAGTAGTAGATGGCTCTTTGGGCGGTATGTTCGTTAGAAAAGTGGCAGACTATCTAGAAAATTTCGATACTAGCCAGCAAGTTTAAACTTAAAAGACAATAATGATAGTAACAGGAATTACACAAAAAATCAAAAACCCCTGTTCTGTAGGCCACAGAACAGTTGAAATACCGTTTTTTTTACGTGCTGCGTAACTCCTGAGCAAAACCGTTGCCTATGTAACAGCAACGGTTTTTTATTAAATATTTTTTTAGACGATACTATCTCACAAAATGAGAAATTTTTTTCAACTGATCAGCTTCCTTTTTTTAGTAGCCCTACTAAGTAATGCCTGTAAAAATGTAGAAAAATCTCAATTTGAAGGAAGTTGGATCGGCATTGCCGAAACGGAGCCTTTTCCTGAGTTACTTTTCATGTACAGCGATACAAGTGTAATGGCTAAAATGTATTATCGAGAAATTGACCTACAAGAGGTCGACAGTTATGCATATGAAGAAAATACCATTAAATTTTCCTTAGCACACGATAATTTTAATGGATATTTTAAAGGCACCTTGATCAATGATACCATAAAAGGTGAACTACATGAAGGTAGTAGTAGCGCACCTTGTAATTTTATTAGGATTAAGCCCGAAGGCCCTGAACAAGTGAGTGAGTTCGCTGGTTTTTATCAATTAGATGAAACCCACGTAGTGCGGTGCGAGCCTTTTCCTTTAGATTTTACACTTACCCCCTTACTCATCACCGATTTTAAATCCGGTAAAAAACGTGCGGCATTTCCTGTGGGGAACAACACCTATTTAAGCGGTAATAGACAATTGGCACCCTATCCCACAGATTTAAAACTTACACTTTCAGGCGGCGAAGAGGCCGTACCAGAAATAGCCCTTACCGATATGAACAAGACCCTGCAAGGTAAACGGCTACAAGATTTAGAAAAATTGATTCCGGTTAGTGCAAAGAACAAAGGTGCTCAACTTAATGCCAGCCTAACCCTACCAAATAGCGAAGGCCCACACCCATTGGTGGTTATTGTGCACGGCGCAGGCAACCAAACAAGGCAAAACTTTACCCTAGCCGATTTCAGTGCCGTTTTACCTTATTACGGCATGGCCACCTTGGTGTACGATAAAAGGGGCTGCGGAGAATCTGAGGGAGATCTGCAACAAGCCGATTTCAATACTTTGGCAGAAGATGTGACAAAACTTATTGAAGAGGCTTCTAAAATAAATGAAATTGACGCTCAAAACATAGGATTATTGGGGGTAGACCAAGCTAGTTTTTTAATGCCCATTATTGCCCAAAATAATGCGAACATACGATTTTTAGCGGGTATATCTACACCAATTACCAGCATGCAAGAGCAAGAATTGCAAGCGTGCGCTATGCGCATGCGGGTAGATGGTTTTTCGGAGGAACAGATCGAAGCCGCTCTAGACTATCAGAATACCATGTTCGATTACTTAGAAGGCAAAACAGACTCTTTAACACTGCAAAAAAAGTCTGATCAACTAGCCAATGCAACTTGGAAAGGCTATGTAACCTCTTTCGATAAAAAAGAGTGGATCGCATGGTGGCGTAAGAACCATCATTTTGAAGTTAAAGGCCCGCTCGAAAAGGTCGAACTACCTACGTATTTTATTTATGGTGGCCAAGACCCTCTTTTACAAGCTGCCGAACAAATCGAGGTACTAGAGCAAACCGTGCCTAGTCAACTTTTAAGAACAAAAATTTACCCCAAAGCCAATCATTTTTTATATATAGCGGGCAATCGCGGAGACTTTCAACTCACCGAGATAAAAGGTTATCCCGAAGGATTATTTTATGAGTTAAATGAATGGATGGCCACTCATCTAGGACTTTTAAAGCAGTAAGACAATGATTTTTAAGACCCAAGGCATTGTGCTTAACTATGTAAAGTTTAGAGAGACCTCTATCATTGTTAAAATATACACAGAAGCTTTTGGACTTAAAACCTACATTGTAAATAATGTTAGGAGTACCCGCGCCAAATCAAATAGAATTGCCTACTATCAACCACTCACCCTGCTAGATTTGGTCATTTATAATCGGGAGAACAAGGACATCAACAGAATATCTGAAGTAAAAATTTTACATCCTTACCATTCGATCCCATTTGATCATAAGAAAAATTTGATTGGCATATTTTTGAGCGAAAGCTTGGCCAAACTGCTAAAGGAGGAAGAGCAAGACACGCCTTTATTTGAATTTATCAAAAAAAGCATCATCTTCTTTGATCAGCAGACTATGCAATTTGAAAATTTTCACATACAGTTTTTGATAAAGCTGACACATTATTTAGGCTTTGCTCCCCAGAAACCTGAAGATCTTTGTACTTTTCCCGGCGCGAAAGATGCCCTAGAAGAGCCTTTCTTTGTAGTACTGAAAAAACTTTTTATAAGCAATTTTGATGTTTATGTAAAAACCAGTGGTAGAGTAAGAAGCCAAATCTTAGAATTTTTATTGAAATTTTATCAGTATCAGATAGATGGCTTTGGCGAAATAAAGTCGCTACAGATTATGAAAGAACTACAATGATTGATAAATAATGCCAAAAAAGCTCAATTTATAGGCCTATTTTTCGTAGATATTGAGTAATTTTTTATACTATGAAATTTGCCCGAATCGCAATTTTTTTATCTGTTGCATTGGTGTTATCAGGTATTTTCTACCTCTCCATATATTTTAACTTGTCTAAAAATACGGCCATAGCCCCGGGCTTTGGTACTGAAAACGCACCGCATGCACTGCCGAATATTTCTTTATCAGAAGCAGAAAAAGCCAAGCTTATCGCCAAAGATCCTGAAGTGTACGAGTATTATTCTTTTGATAATGAAGGCTTGAATATTTATGCTTCTGCACAAGACAAGGCGAATTTTAAGGCAGAGTGCAAAATTTTTTACGAAGAGTTCGAAATTTTCAATACCCTTTTTAAAAATGCCGATATTGAAAGCCTGAAAATCATCTATGAGAAAAAAGGCACGCAAAAACTAAATTTAAAACAGTACGAAGGCTATTTACCAGTAAATGAAAAAAAAATGGGTGCCTTGCCACTCTCAGGCGTAAAAATCGCCTTAGACCCAGGCCATTTGGGCGGTGATATGGAAACTGCCATGATGGAAGGGAAATTTATACGCATCAAAAACGCAGATGGCACTATAACAGAATTTAACGAGGGAAATATTGCTTTAAAAACTGCAAAAATATTGGCCAAAAAGCTAGAGGCCCAAGGTGCGCGAGTTATGCTCACTAGAGAAAAGCAAGGCATAAGTGCCTTTGACATGAGCTATGAAGCATGGCTACAATCTTCTTTTGATTTCGCGCTAGAAGAAGCGCTCAAAAACGAAGCCTTGAGTGAAGCGGACTACCAAAAGCTAAAACATAAGCGCAATAAAAAGGAAATCCACGATCTGCTGTTCAGAAGGCTGGACATTGAAGAGCGCGCCCGAAAAATAAATGCCTTTAGGCCAGACTTATGTTTGGTGATCCATTACAATGTAGATGAGGAAAATTATCTGAACAGGGACCGAGAAAACCAATTGCTCAATGCTACCGAAGCCAATTATAGTATGGTTTTTATGCCCGGCAGTTTTCTTAAAAATGAATTGCAAAGAAAAGAAGAACGCATAGAACTCATGCGCTTACTCATGACCAATGATTTGGCCCTTTCACTGCGGTTTAACAGCATCATCATGAACGAGCTCGAAGACAACATAAACGTGCTGCCCATCAGCCCCGACAGCAAAATGGGATACATCCGTAATGCTTCTGTATTTACTGGGCACGACGGGGTATTTGCCAGAAACTTAGCGCTCACCCGCATGGTACACGCTCCAATTTGCTACACAGAACCTCTGTGTCAAGATAATATTGAAGAATATCCAAGGCTAGCCAACGGCAGCCGACTAGAAGAAGTAGCAGAGGCTTATTACCTAGGCATCATGAAATTTTTCGAAGCACATTTGCTTTAATCGGCAGGTACTTCTTTTCTAAAAAAATATCGATTACCCCTCTTTTAAAGACACCACATAATCATACACCATTTTAGAAACCTGCGCCATTTTTCCCACACTTTGGTCGGGATTTTTAAGGTTTTTAGAGAGCAAAACCAACACATACTGTCTGCCGTCTGGTAAAATCACCAAACCTGAGTCGTGTCTTACACCTGTGATTTCGCCTGTTTTGTGCGCCACTTGTAACTCCCCAGGCAAAAGGCCTGGAATCATATCATTGTATTTTTGATCGAGCAGCACTTCTATCATTTGCTCTGAGGCATCTGGGCTTACAGCCTCACCTTTGGCTATCTTCTCATACAAAACCATTAAATCGTAAGCGGTAGTAGAGTTGCTCAAGCCTTGATCAAAAGCTTTTAAATCTTGCACACCTCTCAGCACATTGATGTAGGGTGCGCCTAATTTTCGCATGGTTTGGGTCACATTTTTGGCACCTACTTTCTCTATGATCAGGTTAGTACCCAAATTACTGCTTTTTATGATCATGCGATACATCACATCATAAATGGTCAAAGAATCTCCCA
>Ga0207419_1000812_pt1 | contig 26104 bp, 23 predicted proteins | sample ElkSloMetagenome_4_FD_184723 | JGI IMG/M metagenome (GOLD analysis project Ga0207419, IMG submission 184723) | Hot spring microbial communities from Elkhorn Slough, Monterey Bay, USA - MD2A (version 2) | ecosystem: Environmental > Aquatic > Marine > Intertidal zone > Estuary: Microbial mat ... | reverse complement strand
AGTTTTCTTAATTTTGGGACTAGCTTCTGTAATGTGGGTGATTCGGATGGCTTCTCGTATCCTCCTTTTTGGGGTGGGAAGACAGGTTGAGTTTGACCTCAAACAAAATATTTTTGAACATCTGTTAACCCTAGAACCGTCTTATTTTTCTAATAGTCGAATTGGGGATTTAATTAATAGAGCAACCAGTGATGTTGATAATATTCGTCGCTTGTTAGGGTTTGCAATTTTAAGCTTGGCAAATACTGTATTTGCTTATGCTTTAACGCTACCTGTGATGTTAACGATCAATGTTAAACTCACACTTTTATCAATCTCTGTTTATCCTGTGATGTTGATTTTAGTGCAGGTTTTTAGTGATAGGATGCGAGATGAGCAGATGCACGTTCAGGAGAAGTTATCCAATATCAGTGATTTAATTCAAGAGGATATGAGCGGGATTTCTTTGATTAAAATCTACGCTCAAGAAGAAAACGAACAGCGAGCGTTTGAACGATACAATCAAGAATTGTTTTCCGCAAACTTAAGTTTAGCGAGAACTCGTAATATTCTCTTTCCTATTTTGGGAGGATTGGCGAGTTTAAGTTTATTAATTCTTCTTGCAGTTGGAGATAAATCAATTGCTCAAGGAGAGTTAAATGTTGGGGATTTTGTCGCCTTAGTTCTTTATGTTGAACGATTGGTTTTTCCGACAGCATTACTCGGATTTACAATTACGGCTTATCAACGGGGAGAAGTTAGTATTGATCGCGTTGAAGCCATTGTGAGTGTTAAACCTAAAATCCATGATCATCTTGATCCGATTCCGTTATCAACTCCCGTTAAAGGTTGGTTGACGGCTCGTGATTTAAGCTACTCTTATCCAGGAGATAAAACCCCGGCTTTAGATCGGGTTAACTTTACCATAAAACCCGGTGAAATGGTGGCAATTGTGGGGCCAATTGGTTCAGGAAAATCAACCCTGGCCAACGCTTTACCCCGGTTATTGGATATTGAGATTGATTGCATTTTTCTCGATGGTCAAGATATTACCCAGTTACGACTATTAGAGTTGCGAAATGCGATTGCTTATGTTCCCCAAGAAAGCTTTTTGTTTAGTACAACGATACGAGAAAATATTCGCTATGGGAATCCTCTAGCAGATGCTTCTGAAATTGAATTCGCAGCGAAAACGGCTCAAATTTATGGAGAAATTCTTAATTTTCCCCAACAGTATGACACCATTGTCGGAGAACGAGGAATTACCCTTTCCGGTGGACAACGACAACGAACAGCTTTGGCTCGGGCGTTATTAGTTGATGCTCCAGTGTTAATATTAGATGATGCACTGTCGAGCGTAGATAATCAAACTGCAACCGAAATTTTGCAGAATTTAACCACAGGAAAACAGCGAAAAACAGTTGTATTTATTTCACATCAAATGTCAGCCGCAGCTAAAGCCAATCGTATTTTAGTGATGGATCAAGGGCGAATTGTTCAAGAAGGAAATCACGATCAACTGGTACAACAAAAAGGATTGTATCAGTCCCTTTGGAACCAACATCAATTAGAGGAATTGTTGATTTAAAAGATCGAATGTCTGGAGACTGATCTTCTAAAATTTTTGTAAAAATTGGCGGAATTAAATTATTAATCCCTGATGTATTTGTTATTCGATCACAATCATTCATGTCAAGGGATAAAATAATGGCAATGATGGCATTGTATTCTCAAGCTATTAATAGATGGGTTTTACATCGTTATACCAAATCCGCTTATTAAAGTAGCACTTTAAATCCTTCTCATACCAAATTCTTTTCTCAAATTGCTTTTTTAAGCTTTTCCATAAAACCCTTTTGCAAAAGTGCAAGATTGGATGATTGCCCGATCCTCTTTTTAAGTGGGATTTGAGAACCAGACTTCGTATAAACCGGATTTGGTATTACTCATTAACACAGTGGACATAAAAAAATCAAGTGTTAAGCTGGATTTTTCAAGAGGACTAAGTTATGCCTACTTATTCCGGATGGAGTTATATAGCAGTACAAAATTAGGTTAGGACATTCCTAAGTCCTAGAACCCTTTGACAGTCCACTGTTGCCACATGAGCTCTTGCCTAGCGCGTAGCGCTATATCGGTAGCTGAAGTTCACCCCACGGTAAATTAGCTCTTTAAAAAAACTTGATTTATATTTAACCCAATAATTTTTTGATAATCTGGTTCGATGGAGATTTCTAGGTTAGAATATGTAAAGTTTGGTATCTAAGATGCCTTTCAAAATTTTTCCCTTTCCAAGCAATCTACTTTTCAACAATTAGAAGAAGCCTCCCAGAGTGGCTGTATAAATTATTACCAGGGTAGCCGTAAATAAATTAACTTAGTAGTCGTTTTTTAAAAGGTTGAGAATGACAATTCTACCAATAATTTTAGCAACACTTTCATTTATCCCTCATGGTCACTGTTATCTTTGGCAATCTCAATTAGTTGGATTACACGTCCTCAGCGATGCCTTAATATTTATAGCTTATTTCTCCATTCCCATAATCCTATTAGATTTTGTTCGTCGGCGAAAAAATTTACCCTATATCAATATTTTCCTTTTGTTTGCGGCATTTATTATTGCTTGTGGCTTGACTCATTTAATGGCAATTGTTACCCTCTGGTATCCCCTCTACTGGATATCGGGAACCTTAAAAGCAATTACGGCTTTTATTTCTGTTGTAACCGTCGCAGCCATGATTCCTTTGGTTCCCGAAGCCTTAGCTTTAAAAACACCCAAGGAACTCGAACAGATTAATCAAGCTCTTGAACGCGCCCATCAACAACTTAGTTTTCATATTGAAAATACACCTTTAGCGGTGATTGAATGGAATAGTAATTTTCAAGTGCAACGATGGTCACTACAAGCTGAAATGATCTTCGGATGGAAAGTCGAAGAAGTTATCGGTTTACATCCAAATCAGTGGAATTTTATTGCATCAGAAGACGTAAAAAGGGTCGCCCATGTCATGGCTTCGCTTCTTAATAGAACTCAACCCCGTAACTCCAGCCGCAACTGTAATTATAGAAAAGATGGCTCAATTGTTTATTGCGATTGGTATAATTCGGCTTTATTTGATGAGTCGGGTAAACTGATTTCTACTTTGTCGCTAATTCAGGATGTTACGGATGAAATTGAAACCCAAGAAGCCCTACAAATTTCAGAGGCTAAATTCCGTCAACTGGCTCAACAGAAAGAGTTAATTAATCGCATCGCTAGTCAGATTCGTAACTCTTTAGATCTCGATATTATTCTTCAAACCGCAGTCGAGCAGGTTCAAAACTTGTTAAATCTTGATCGCTGTTACTTGATCTCGTATGGTTCTAAATCTTTGTTGAGTTATCAACCCCAATGGAAAGGGGACTCGGACTTAGTTTTTCCAGAAGATATAACTCTATCCAAATCTTGGGAAGTCATTTATGAAGCTAAAAACTTCTCACTTCCAAGCTGGAAAGGTCGTTATTCGGTAGAACAGGTCAGAAGTTTGACAATGCAGTTTTTGCAACTCGAAGAACATCAGACTAATGGGACTCCTCAAGTCTCGGCTTCCGAGATCTATAAATTGTTAACGCAGTTCAGTTCTCTCTCATTTTTACCCATTCCAATCCCAATTCAACTTGATCAAATTGGTATTCTGATTTGCGTTCGACATCAAAATAGCTATCGTTGGAACGAGAATGAAATTGAATTGCTAAAAGCGGTCACTGAGCAACTGGCGATTGCCATTAATCAAGCTCAACTTTACGCTCAAACTCAAGCAACGGCGATGCAAGCAAAAGCTAAAACTCAACAGCTCGAAATTACATTACAAAAGTTACAACAAACTCAAGCCCAACTCATTCAAAACGAAAAAATGTCAAGTTTGGGTCAAATGCTGGCGGGAATTGCCCATGAAATTAATAATCCTGTAACTTTTGTTTCTAGTAATATTACTCCGGCGATTGAATACACCAATGATTTATTATATTTGATAAGTTTATATGAAGAATATTGTCCGATGAAGCCACAAATTATTCAAAAAAAAATAAAAGATATTGAGCTTGAATTTATCGAATAAGATTTCCCGAAACTTCTCAATTCAATAAAAATTGGAGCAGATCGAATTCATCAAATTGTCATTTCGTTACGGAATTTTTCTCGATTGGATGAAGCAGAGTTTAAGAGAGTTGATTTGCATCAGGGACTTGATAGCACGCTTTTAATCTTGCAAAATCGCTTAAAGGAGCAAGCTGGACAGGTGGGAATTGAGGTCGTAAAAAAATATAGTGATCTTCCTTTTGTTGAGTGTTATGCAGGTCAAATGAATCAGGTTTTTATGAATATTTTGTCCAATGCAATTGACGCTCTAAACGAAAAGAAGAACGAAGCCGAGCCAATTTCCCCTAAACCAACGATCAAGATTCAAACAGAAGTGATTAACTCAAGTTATGTGGCGATCCGAATTGCGGATAACGGCTCTGGAATACCTGAATATATTCGTCATAAACTGTTCGATCCCTTTTTTACCACCAAACCCATTGGTAAAGGAACGGGTTTAGGACTATCCATTAGTTATCAAATTGTAGTCGAAAAACATGGAGGTCAGTTAGAGTGCTACTCTCAGAAAGGATTTGGAACAGAGTTTGTTATTCAGATTCCCATTCAACAGCAGAGCCATTGCAAGAGAACAAAATACGACACTTCTCTTGATCCGTCTAGCCATTAAAAAGGGAGGAGCTTGTACCTACGTCAAACATTTTAATCAGCTGTTACGCATCTAAATTACACGACCGCCAATCCCAGAAACCTTACACTCCTTACCTGATGCCGATCTCAATAATACAGTTTAAATGTACAACAGCTTAAGTAGGTAGGTACAATGAATTATTCCTATATGTAGCGGCTTGCAAGCAGGCTTGTTTAGTAAGGGTAACAAAGTGTCAATAATTCTGCATGGTTACTTATAAGATTTACAATTGTTTAGACAGCTTGATTTATTGATGTCCGGGTACTTAGAAACCAGAAGGAATAGCAGTTCACTCAAGAAAGTTAGGGCGGATTTTTTTCAGAGATCAAACCCGATCCGACCTAACTGTTTACTGGTTTATTCTCCAGCTTCTTTCATCACGGATGCACCCGTGTAGGCTTCTTTCCACAATCTAAACAGCAAATATTCGGTATACTCTCCTAAAACCGTGATGAATATTCCATTTTCTTCGTCTGCATCTAAATCAGTGGTGATCCAAGTTCCAGTCAAACTCACTTCCACAGACTCACTATCTGCGATACATACAGCGATCGCATCTGAGTTGTGTTGCGATAAAGTATCCTCTAACAAGGGCAACATCGGCAAATGACGGGGAAGGAGGAATGCAGCAGAACTGGGTTCAACCAGAATGCTGTCACCAACTCGCATGGCTAACTTGACTCGCAGCGAGACAAGCTGTTCTGGAGATTGAGTCAAATATTCTAGATGAAAAGCGGTTTCAGTGTAGGTTAACTTTAGCATTGGTAATTTCGTCCCCTCTCACTGCCTGTTTCTACATATAGCTCATCATTTGTTGGTTATGCGCTTTGTAAAAACGGACAGATAGAGCCTAACAAACGACGATAGTTATTCAAAATCTTGATGATCACGCCAGAACTGTTCAGCAAAGGCAACCACTGGATGTAAGGGGGCCTTAGCAGGAGTACGGAGTGGCATTTTCGCTTCTTCTGGGGTGCGATCGCCTTTGAGCGAGTTACATCGTTCACAGGCTGCCGCTACATTATCCCAGGTATGAGTTCCACCCTTAGAACGGGGAAGAATGTGATCAATGGTTAAACGTTTGCTACTTCCGCAATATTGACATTTATGATGATCTCGACGCAGAATTTCTCGACGGTTAACGGGTGGAACTTTCCAGAGTCGTTCATTGCCTGTCATCGTCAAACGGATGTGTTCGGGGACGTGCAGTACAATACTTGGAGAACGAACAAACCAACCGGAGTCTGTTTTTGTGGCATCTAGAGGTTCCGCTTTACCAGTCACTAACAGTGCGATCGCCCGTTTTATATCGATCCGGCTCATCGGTAAATAATTTTTTGAAAATACCACGACAGATTGCCTTAATACATCAGTAGTGCTGGTCACGGCTTTCCTCCATGATGATTGATATTGATGTTTATAACTTTAAACTACAAACCCCCGCCTAGAGAGTTCGTTAAGCGGGGGTAGCAACAATTTTTGCTTTTTGTTTTATTGTGGTACGGCATTCTCGTCTGCGTACCTCCCGCTGGGTTTATGTTGATTGGATTCTGCTTTAATGAGCAGGTTTCCTAGATTTAAAGAATGATTCACCCATTTTAAAAGATCTCGATGGACTCCATCGCCACAATGATCATAACTCTCTTTCGTTGCGATCGCGGAGCGTGCCGTTAGGCGTATCGCCTGGGAAATGCTTTGCAAAAGAGTTCTCCCACTGCCAAAGAGGTTGGGAGCAAAAAGAGCAGTTAATCGGGAGGGGGATAATCTCACCAGAAGGTTATACCTCCATTGCAGCTATTTTGAATCTGACTTTATTTATACTACACTAAGTATTACAGCACTGTCTACCTTTTCGGAGGAAAAATCATGTATACCTTACCTCGGACTTCAACAACTGACATGGAAGTAACCAGCATCCGTTTAGAGCGGGAACTCAAGGAGAGATTAAAAGATCTGGCTAAAAACCAAGGTTATCAGGCGTTGATTCGAGATATTCTATGGAATTATGTGCAGCAAAAATCGGGTGAGTATCGACCTCAATTTTCGCCAGAGGAGATTCGAGCTAGTTTATCGGCGACCGCACAACAGGAGGAACGTTGTGTCCTCACGGGCAAAATTATTCACCCCCAGGAACCGATGTTATTAGGACTTACGAGTAATGGGGATCTCGTTCCTTTGAGTCTAGACAGTTTGGATAATTAACTCGACTTGAACAAGGCTCTAGGTTATATTCTCAGAGTTTTGTGGAGACTCCCCGTAGAAGGATCGGGAGTTAAAGCTTCTACGGGGATAATATGAATGTAGAATTATCAAGCGCGAGATTGATTGAGGTGAGTACAGAGTTCTCTTTTGTCTTCCCATTATCCAATTGTCATAATTGATCATTGCTCTCTCATAATTTGTGAAATTTATTCCCCACGAGTTTCAGGTCATTAATTTATAATTCATCTTACTTTGATCATTTACTATTGATAGAGATAATGTAGAGAGTATCAGTATTTTTTAGGGGGAAAGAGAACGTGAAGCAATTTAGGTACTTGCAGCCCTTTTTACAAAATATTAAACAAAAATTTCAATCTAAATTTCAATCTAAATTACACAACTTTAAAGCAAAATTAAATCGTTTTTTCCGAAAATCTATTGTTGATTTTATTCTCGCTACATTAATCACTTTTTCGGTAGGATTAACTCTGATTGGATTATCTCAACCCAATGCTTTTCCGTTAACCGGAAGAATAGAAACGATTCAACAATTTATCACTGCAATTTTTGCGATTGAGTTAGGATTACGATGGATTGCAGCTTCTTATAAACCGCGTTTTTTCCGAAACTATTGGCTCGATCTGATTGCTATTTTACCCCTCTTACAAGTTTTTGGAATACCTTCAATTGTTCAACTTTTAAGGTTATTGCGGGCTTTGCGATTATTTAGCCTGATCATTCACTATACGAATATGTTACCGTTAAACCTCAAACGGCGTACTCCAGAATACTTTCTGATTTTTGAACTGTTGTTTCTAACTGTCTTATTCGGGAGTATGATTATGTTAGGTTTTGAGCGAGGAAATAATTCAGGAATTGAAAGCTTAGAAGAATCGCTCTGGTATAGTATTTATTCTCTCTTTTCCGGTGAACCTATTGTCAGCCCAATCAAGTCTTTAGGTGGACGAATAATGACAGTGGGTTTGATGTTGATGCACATGACTCTATTTGTTGTTTTTACGGGGACTGTCTCAGCATTTATGGTTGAAAAACTTCGCAATGAAAATACACTTATGGAACTCGATCAATTAAGTGATCATACGATTATTTGTGGGTGGAATCGTCAGGCTGAAATTATTGTTAGAGAATATAAAGCCTCTGGGAAAAATAAAGATATACCTGTAGTTGTGATTGCATTTGTTGATAATGAACATACAATTATTGATCCAGACTTAAGATCAATTGTGCGGTTTCTCAATGATGACTTTACCAAAGTAACAGTTTTAGAAAAAGCAGGTGTTAGACGAGCCAATACTTGTATTATTCTTTCAGATAAAAGTCATGGACGCAGTGAACAAGATGCAGATGCCCGCACGATTTTAGCGGCTTTAACTGCTGAGAAACTCAATCCTAATGTTTATACTTGTGCTGAACTGATTAATCGTGAATATGCTTCTCATCTTGCATTGGGGAATGTAAATGCTTATGTGGTTAGTCAAGAACATAGTGCTTTTTTACTCGCCCAAGTTGCTCTCAATCATGGATTAATGGAAGTTTTTGGAGAACTTTTGAGTTATCAAGGCGGTAATCATTTTTATCGGATTCCATTAAAACTAGAATGGATCGGTCGATCTTTTTTAGACTTATTTATTCATCTTAAACAAGTTCACAATGCGATTTTAATTGCTGTTGATCAAGGAAATGGAGGATCTTGTGTCAATCCTAATGATTATACTTTTAAAGAAGATGATCAAATTATTTTGATCGCTCAACATGATATTCACTTGTGATCATCTCGACTCTGACTTCGGGAAACAGGAGTTGAGAATTTGATCACAAAGAGACGTCGCACCGAGAACAAACTGGACAATTTTTAGACCTCAGTCTATCAAGAAAATTAAAAACTACAAAATGATTTAACTTTCGAGCCGGATCAGCTACCGCAACAATTTGCTAAATTAAGGATAGAGTTGGGTAAAAATATCGATGTCTGACTTAAATCGTGGAATCATGAAGTTTAAAGGAGCCGATAGCCCTGTTGTGGTATTGGTTTCTTCTATCGTTGTCTTGGGAGGAATTGGTTTTCTAGTCGCTTGGGCGCTTCAAACCGCCTATTCCTTCTAAAATCACAAAATTTTGAATATGTTGCAACAGAGAGGATCACTCACCTCTGAAGCCAAGATGCGATCGCACAACGCATCTTTATTTTTTTGAAAAAATGTAGTATATTGTATTATGTTGTCGTAGAGTGCATTTACACCGGACTTATGGCTACCTTTCGGGACATCTGCAACTATTATCGGCAATATTTACCGTTGTCGATTTTGAGTATTGGGGCTGACTCTCTGTTTGAATTGGTAGATTTGGTGGTTCCCTATGCAATTGGTCAAATTTTAAACGTTTTATCCGATCAACCTCTTGATCGTCTGATGCAGGGTGTTGTTAGTGCGATCGCCAATTGGACTGGAAATCCAGTTAACACTCAACTCTGTTTAATTGTACTCCTTAGCCTAATTTTTGGGGTAACAGTAGTTAAAGCTCCTATTCAACCCTGGTTAGGACTTTGGTATCATTGGGTGATTCCGTTAAAAGCACGGCGAGATCATCATCGCAATGCTATCCGTAAAATATTAACACTTCCCCTAGAATTTTACGATGAAAATAACCCTGGACGAGTTGCCAGTCGTGTAGCAAAAGGGATTGCAAATCATACCTGGACTTATCCGGAAATTGCCGGTCAACTGATTCCCAAATTGGTCAGAATTTTGGGGATTTTTATTGTTCTGTGGATCATTCAGTGGCAAATTGCATTACTGTTTTTAACTTCTTTTATCTTCATTTTAGGCTTGACTTTAAAAACCCTAAAACGTCTAACGGATTTAGAAGAAGTTCTCGATAGTTATCAAGAAAACACCGAAAGCCGCAACTCCGAGGTAATTACCAATATTAAAACAGTGAAAGCTTTTGCCACAGAAGCCCAAGAACTAAAACGACAAAGCACTCGTTTAGAGCGAGAACTATTTATGGTGATTTATCGCATCCATAAAGGCTATGTCAAACTCGGAACTTATCAAACCACAATTATTCAATGTTGTTTATTTGCGGTTTTAGGGTTTTTGTTGGCCGCAACAGTGGGCGGAAAAATTTCTCTGGGTTATTTTGTCACGGCTTACACTTTGGCAAGTATGGCTTATTCGGAACTGACGCCAATCAGTTATCTGGCCGAAGTTTTTGCCCGTCGTTATGCTTCGATGGTTCGTTTTCACGAATTTCTGCAACTCCCAGAAGGTCAAGATGGTGTTGTTCTCAGTACCAATCCAAAAGACAATGAATCTACACCCAAATATCAGTTTACCGGAAAGGTAGAATTGTCTCATTTGACTTTTGGTTACAGTCCGGAAAAACCTGTATTGCGTGATATTAACTTGCTGATCGAACCCTATCAAACTGTGGCGTTAGTCGGACGTTCGGGTTCAGGAAAATCAACGTTAGTGAAGTTACTCTTTCGGTATTTTGAAGCCAATGAAGGTCAAATTTTAATCGATGGTGAAGATATTCGGAAATTAAATGTTAGCGGATATCGTCAACGATTAGGGATTGTGCATCAAGATGTCGATGTCTTTAATGGAACGCTGTTAGAAAACCTCACTTATGGGAATCGTCTAGCCACTTTTGAGGAAGTCGAAGAAGCTTGTCGGATTGCGAGGGCCGATGAATTTATCGCTCATCTTCGGGGAGGTTACTATACCATTGTCGGGGAACGAGGTGTACGTTTATCTGGGGGTCAAAAACAACGTTTAGGAATTGCACGAGCGTTGTTAGTGAATCCTGATGTGTTAGTGTTTGATGAAGCGACATCTAGCCTCGATTATGAGTCAGAACGGGCGATTCAGTTGGCGATGCACAATATTTTGGGGACTCGAACCACGATTATTATTGCTCACCGTCTGAGTACCATTCGAGAAGCCGACAAAATTGTGGTGTTAGACCAAGGTAAAATCGTTGAAGTGGGAACTCACGAGGAATTGTTGAACCAACAAGGAATTTATCAACGTTTACACTCGCTGCAAGAAACGGGGGAATTGTTTGATTAATAGTCTGCTTTTTCCATGATGTCCTAAAATCAAAACAGTTATCTATAGCCTACCCCGTTGTGATTGCAGCATCCACTTCTGAATACCTTCTTGCCGCTTCTGAAGCCACGCCTCTGCTGGGAAATGTTTGGGTCGATGCTGTGGTGCTGGCTTTGATGCTAGCACTTTCAGCCTTCTTCTCCGGTTCAGAAACAGCGATGACTGCTTTAGATAATCTGAAACTACGGGTTTTGATTAAAGAGCAGGGTGATCCGACGGGGATGTATACCCTGGTTTTAGAGAATCGAGCCAGATTTATTACCACGTTGTTAGTCGGGAATAATCTGGTCAATAATTTCTCGGCGATTCTCACCAGTAATTTGTTTGCGTTGTGGTTAGGAAATGCGGGTTTAGGCGTTGCGACTGCGGTGGTGACGTTTCTGTTGCTGATTTTTGGCGAAATTACACCAAAATCTCTGGCGATGAGCAATGCGTTAGCCTATTTTAAAGTCATTGTTCGTCCCATTTTTTGGCTTTCGATTGTACTCGCTCCGGTGATTTATTTGTTTGAAGCGATTGCTCAACGGGTGATTCGTCTATTTAACCGAGGTGCGAGTCAACCGAGTTTATCGGTTCAGGAATTGCGCCTGATGATTGAGATTTTGGGAGGTCGGGGTCAACTCGATTGGCAAAAACATCAATTGCTGAATAAGGCGTTGATGATGGATTATTTGATGGCGCGAGAAGTGGTTAAGCCTCGGATTGAGATGCGAACCATTTCCCATCAGGCAACAATACAGGAAGTGATTGATTTGTGTCTGGAGACGGGATATTCGAGGATTCCGGTTCAGGGAGAATCAAAAGATGAAATTGTTGGGATTGTTCATCTCAAGCGAGCGTTGCAAATCTTGCGATCGCCGGATCTTAATCGGGCTCTAGGGGTCGCAGAAGCCATGAGTCCACCTGTTTATGTTCCAGAAACTAAACGAGTCGGTGATCTGCTCAAGGAAATGTTACAGCAGCGCCTTCACATGACGATTGTTGTTGATGAGTATGGGGGTACTGTTGGTTTGGTGACGTTAGAAGATATTTTGGAGGAGTTGGTCGGTGAGATTTACGATGAAAGTGATTTTCCCAGTCGCCCGACCCGACGACATTCTGGATCTTCGCCGACTTCACCCTCGGCTAAACGCTCTAAAAATCCTCAGAAACCTTCCCCACCACCTCGATCTATCTCTGGCAAGCGATCGCCGTCTTCTGAAAATCCCAACTAAACGCTCAACTTTTTTTGGAAATCCCTTGCTTTTTATGATCAATGCTGCTACATTTATTTATTGTAGAATAAATGGGTCGATGCCCGAGTGGTTAATGGGGGCGGACTGTAAATCCGCTGGCTACGCCTACGCTGGTTCAAATCCAGCTCGGCCCACCTCAAAATTATAACTTCCGCCCGTGTGGCTCAGTGGTAGAGCACACCCTTGGTAAGGGTGAGGTCGTGAGTTCAATTCTCACCACGGGCTTTATGCTTTAACCTCTTAAATTGTCTATGTTCTAGCTTTTCCCTTGTACCAGTTTTGTACCGTTGTCTATTTCATTGGTACAAGATTTGTACAAGTCTTGTCAAGATACAAGGTTAGATGTGTGATTCTAGTTTCTCCACTTCATGAAATGTGTATTTGACAGGATGACAGTGTTGTGATGATTGATTAGTGAATCAATGTAACAGAGTTGATGGTCAGTTACCCAATTATCCAGTTAAGCTTGAGTCAATTGGGTAACAACTGGGTAAAAAGCTTGTAATTTATGTTTAACTACAAGCTGAGAAGTTAGATGCTTTAAACCTTTATAACTGTTGATTGCCAAATATTTTGTCAAGATGTCATTTAATTTGTCAATCAATATTAGTGTAGACGGGACTGGCCGGACTCGAACCGGCGACCTAGCGCTTCAGATTTGTGTGAGTTTCCTCACTCTCTGGACTCTCTCTTCACCATTGGCTAACGGTCACAGCAGCCGACAGACCCCGCGTCGCCGTCAGGCGCAAGGGAATGCTGTCCAATACAGACCCCGCGTCGTTGTACGGTGAGAGCAGTGCGTTGGGCGGGTTCCCCGAAAGTCACGCAACTGCCGTTGGGCGAAGCCCACGCGCGCAGAGTACCCGGAGGGCGGAGTAATCTGTGGCTAAAAGCCTTTAGGTGGTGGCCGTCGAGTCTCTGCACCTTCTTTATCTTTTTCTTCGATAAAGCTTGGCTCAAGATTACCTTATCCTAACATGAACTTAGGCTTCCTTGAGTTTGACCACATTCACGCCCAGAGTTTCCTCTGAGGGTGCCCGATCATTCAGGAGGCGCTTGCTCTATCCATCTGAGCCACAGCCCCAAGTTAGTTATCTATAACTCTATATTAACAAATGATGTCGAAGTTTTCAGATCCACATTTTACAGCTCCGTAACGGGAGATTTAATTCACCCAAACTTCTGTCCAGGGATGCCCCCCTACTTCTACGCCACACTGATCACTTTTTGCTTCTAAAATGATCTCTTTACCCTTTTTTAATTCTAAGCTGACTTCTGCTTGCATCGTATCCCGACAAAAGAAAATTAATCCATCTTGAGTGGGGGCGCGTAAGGGAGTTCCGGGTTGGTTTGTCGTCGCGGTTAACGTCACTTGAAACTGTTTGTTTTTGGCTTGAACTTGCCATTTTCCCCAAGGTTCAATTTGCCAGGAAACTTGAGAATTCCAGGGAACAAATTCATAAAAACGTCCTTGATAATGAATGCCAATCATGGCTACAGATTCCATCCAGGTTAATACTCCCCGTCTTCCTCCGCCTGCGGTTAGGGCTAAATCGGGTTCATTCTCAAAGCAGTTACAATTAATCCAAAACCATTTTTGTGGAAACGCCCCACCCCAATTTTTCTCACTATAAGCAGGTGCATGATTAAACTCATAAATTGTATCATTCCACTCGATCCAACCTGTGGCTAACCCATGCGCCATTAAAATCTGCCAACCCGGTTCAAAAATCGGTAAAAAAGACAACCATCCGGCTGTAGACTGTTGAGGTTGATCTGCATTTCCCCACCCATAAATCGGTTGTGTGGAATATTCCCAACGACAGGTTTGTTGAGTTCCGGGATCATGTAAGATACCCTGATGCCAAGTTGTCGTAACTTGATAACCTTGTTGAATATGATTATTAAAAAGTTGAGGTTCGAGATATCCTGGCGCTGAACTTAAATCCGTTTGACCCCAGTGACCCAATTCTAAGGCTTCTGGAGATGCCCAAAACTTCTTGACATCGGGAAAGGTTCGACAGAGATAACCGTCATCTGGGCCTAAAATTTGCGCGCCCCCGCCACTATGAAGATTTCCGCCCACGGGGTCTTCGATGGAATACATAAATGCAAAGGTTTGACGGGCTTCAGGTAGGGTAACGCGAAAATACCAACCTTCAAAAAAACGATGTTCACTTCCATCCCAGTGATAGTGACTGTGGGGAGTTTGTAAAGGGTTTTGTTGAGACATACAGATGTTAGGAATCTAACCGATATTAGCTGTTCATTTTTGCGAAATTTCGTTTGATTTGATTATAGTCGATTTTATCTATAAATTCAAAAAAAGTTGTTAATCTAAGATTTCATTAAAAACTTTTACGGTGATAATAATTGTTTTATTTTAAAACAAAGGGTATTATATTGAGTATCTTCCCAAACCGGAATAGAGTTTTGAATAGAAATCGATTCTTTTAATTCAATCCAAGACCGACAACCTCCATAACTTGAATCATAGGGAATTTCATAAACGGAGGAGAGTTTATAGGATTTTAATAGAAGTAAAAACAAGGGAGTTTTGGGCTTAAACTTGATCCGTTCTTTCACAAAATTTTCATTCCAAATTAGAAAAGGCAGTAAATCAGAAATTAACGCTTCTGCTTTTGATGTTTCTATTGCTAAAACATCTGTAATTTCTGCCCAACTGCTAATTTTAACCGTTTGGGGATGCCAAAGCGAGGGAACAGCTTGTACTTGAGACGCATATTCGGGTAAAAGTAAATTAGGCTGTTGGTGTTCAAAAGTCGGATACAATAAAACCTGTTGATATTTGACAGAAAACTGACCCTTTTGTTCTCGAATTCCTCCTTTTCGCAGGAGTAAAATCGTGTTCCCTGTCTCTAAAGCATTAACGGCAATATTCCACTCTTTTAACGCTTGTTTGATTTTAACTTCCATAAGATAGATACAGAATCAGCAATTTGTCTTTACAATAACAGAATCAGCACTATTGAATAAGTTAGGAGTCTACCATGAAACAGCGATCTCTGGGTACATCTAATCTTTCAATTACACCCATCATTATGGGAACTTGGCAAGCAGGAAAACGAGGTTGGACGGGTATAGAGGATGAAGAAACGACCAAAGCAATTCGGGCAGCCTTTGAAGCAGGAATAACGACAGTAGACACCGCAGAAGTTTATGGGGATGGTCATTCAGAACAAATCGTTGCTAAAGCATTATCCGATGTTCGGAATCAAGTCATTTACGCCACCAAAGTTTTCCCTAACCATCTCAAGTATAATCAAGTAATTGAAGCTTGCGATCGCTCTTTAAAAAATCTAGAGACAGACTACATTGATCTGTATCAAATTCATTGGCCGTCTGGGAATTTTAAAAGCGAATTTGTTCCGATTGAAGAAACAATGAAAGCCTTGAATAAACTCAAAGAACAAGGTAAAATTCTCGCTATTGGAGTGTCTAACTTTTCTCGCGATCAACTCGTAGAAGCCTCTCAATATGGTCGAATCGATAGTTTACAGCCGCCCTATTCTTTGTTTTGGCGTAAAGTCGAAAAAGATCTTCAACCCTATTGCGTCGAAAATAACATTTCAATTCTGTCCTATTCTTCTTTAGCCCAAGGATTATTAACTGGGAAATTTGGCCCGGATCATCAATTTGCAGAAGGCGATCATCGATCTTCTAATAAGTTATTTGCCGATAAAGAGAACTACGCCCGAGTTCAAACTGCTTTAGAAAAATTGCGTCCGATTGCAGACCGAAATCAATGCACATTAGCCCAGTTATCTTTAGCTTGGTTAATTGCTCAACCTCAAACCAGTGCGATTGTGGGGGCGCGTCACGAGGAACAATCTCAACAAAATGCCCAAGCGGGAAAAATCAAACTCTCAGAGAGTGATTTAGAAGAAATTGACCATATTGGACGGATTGTAACTGATCCATTGGATGATGATCTGATGATGTGGAATTTCTAGAATTTCAGGAGTCTTTTGGGGGTTAAAAGTCGGGATATGGGGAAAAAGAAAAGCACTTTTTCTCCTAAATTTCACAACAATCCTCGATAACGAATAAAAATCAAAATTGCCGCCCATGATCCTAAAGCCACTTTAATCGCCACCAGGATATTAAGCAAGGGAATAACGCCCCCACTAATCAGATCACCCAATTGTCCGTGTGGTAATTCAACTCCGGCTAGAGTGATGACAGCCAGGACAATAAAAACCAGAACTGAAACCTTTTCCCAGGTCGCGGCTCGCCAACGTTGGTAGATGTCCTGCATCGACTGGTATGATGAGGTAATTGCCACCAATCCGATCGCCGTTCCTCCAGCAACACCCGCAGCAAAACCGCCACCTGGACTCAGATGCCCGCGAATTGCGAGTTCAATACTGACTAATGCGGCAATTGTAGCGCCGAGACGAGCTAAAACAATCGAGGGTTGATCATTAAATTGATAGATTGTGCAGGATGGGCTTTCATTCGCCAGCAGATATTTAGCCCCCATAATTGCGATCGAAAAGACAACAACTTCAAAGATTGTGTCATACAAACGATTTCTAAAAATAATCCCCGAAACCGCATTTGGAACCCCACTATCTTGCACGACTAACTCAATAATTGACGGATCAGATAACTCGAGTTCGGGGTTGGGTAGAACCAGCATTTTAATATACAGCGCGATCCCGGCGATAACATAAACCCATTTCATAGAAACCTCTTTTTAATTGGAAAACAAAGTAAAGTCTTTAGGCTGGAGTCCGTCTACACAATCTTAGTCTTTCGCTGTGTCGAGGAGTATTAATTAATTAAATTCTCGTCTCCCTTCTAATGCCCGGGCGAGGGTGATCTCATCAGCATATTCTAAATCTCCACCCATCGGTAAACCAAACGCAATGCGGGTGACGCGCGTAAACGGTTTGATCAGTTGTCCCAGATACAAAGTAGTCGTTTCCCCTTCCACACTCGGACTAATGGCAATAATCACTTCTTTGACCTGATTTTGACTGACTCGCCGCACTAGAGGTTCAATGGTTAATTGTTCTGGGCCAATGCCATCCATCGGGGAAATTACACCTCCTAAGACATGATATTTTCCTCGATATTCTCGCGTTTTTTCAATGGCTACCACATCCCGAGAATCACTCACAACACAAATGGTGTCATTATCTCGCTGCGGATGGCGACAAATATCACAAATCGGTTCGGCCGATAAGTGAAAACACACTTTACATAAGCCCACCTGTTTCTTGGCATCTAACAAAGCTTGGGCAAGGGCTTCGACTTCTGTCTCTGAACGTTTAATAATATACATCGCCAAACGTTGAGCAGTTTTGGGGCCAACTCCCGGAAGGCGTTGCAATTGTTCGATCAAACGGGCAAGGGGACGAGTATAAACCGTTGGACTACCTCCAAGACTGAAAATTCTATTCTAAGATTGTAACTATTTTAGAACTGATATTCCCCACTTCCTATGAATCTCAAAAGGCAAACGATTGTTGCTTTTGTTTCCCCCGCAATTCCCCTGGCTGCACTGGGTTTGCCGATGGTGGTTTACCTTCCACCCTTTTATGCAGAAGAAATGGGACTCGGTTTGTCTCTAGTGGGTACAGTTTTTATGATTACTCGCTTCTGGGATGTTTTCACTGATCCGGTTCTCGGAATTCTCAGCGATAAAGTCACAACCCCGTTAGGAAGGCGACGTCATTGGATCATTATCTCCGTTCCCATTTTAATGATCTGTGTTTTCAAGATCTTTATCCCTCAACCGGGTGTTGGTGGAACTTATCTCCTGGTTTGGATGATACTGCTGTATATTGGTTGGACTTTACTGAGTATTTCCCATATGTCTTGGGGGGCTGAACTCTCCTCAGACTATTATGAGCGATCACGGGTGCAAGGGTGGCGGGAGTTTGCCCTAATTTTTGGGATGTTGGCTGTTTTGATCTTGCCTGCAATGATTGAACACCTCTCCAATGGAGGTGCTTCTCAGCAGGTTGCTGCGATGGGTTGGTTTGTGATCATACTTTTGCCAATTACTGTGGCGATCGCTGTTTCTCTGGTGTCAGAACGTCCGATCCCGAAGTCGTCTCCGATTTGTTGGAAACAGGCAACTGTTCTGCTGTTTAAAAATAAGCTACTGAGACGGGTACTTTTAGCTGATTTATGTACAGGAATTGCCCCTGGAATCACCGGAGCGCTCTATATTTTCTTTGTGGATTCTGTGATGGATCTCGGTAAATGGTCAAGCTTAATGTTGCTGATCTATTTCATTGCCAGCTTTTGTGGTATACCTTTTTGGATTCGTTTAAGCTATCGTTTTGAAAAACACCATACATTTACGATTGCAAAGACTTATATCTCAGTTACACTGCTGGTCATACTCTTGATTGAACCGGGAAATGTGTGGTTTTATGGTTTCTGCAATATTTTATTCGGATTAGCATCGGGTGCTGGAGCTTTTCTATTACGCTCAATTATGGCAGATGTGACGGATCAGGATTATCTCGAATCAGGGACACAACGCACAGGCCTCTACTATTCTATGCTAACCATGACGAACAAAATTGGTTACGCGGTTGCTGTCGGTGTTATTTATCCGATACTTGACTGGATTGGTTTTGTTCCGGGCGGAATCAATACCCCTGAAACGATCACAACTCTCAAGTATATATTCGTTTTTACTCCAATTCCCATCTGGCTTTTAGCAGCAATCATCATGTGGAACTTTCCGTTAGATAGCAAGAAGCAGGAACATTTACGCCGTCTACTCGATGAACGAGAGGAATTGTTATCGCAAAATTCAGAGGTCTAAAATTCAACTTTTTCTAGACTGAGGTTTGACAGAATTGCTCTTTTAAAACTCACTTAAAATCCCGGCTTCTTAACTATTTAGAAACCGGGTTTATTTTTTAATCAAAAAATGGGGAATTTATCGTAATGCTGCGTCTCTCAGTTCAGCCGGACGTACAGAAATTTGTTGAATTTGTTCGCCTCGTTGTACCTTAATATTTAAGGGTTGATTGACACGACTGAGTTCTACTTTCTTTTGGAGTTGATCGGCTGTTATAATCGTTTCGCCGTCAATTTGAGTAATCACATCACCGCGACGTAAACCGGAACTTGCAGCCGGACTATCAGGAATAATTTCAACTACTAATACGCCTTTGATTTCTGGAACTAACAAAGGTGAATTAGGATTGCGATTAAACTCTTTGGCAATATCTGGTGTCAGTGTAACCATCCGTACCCCAATATAAGGATGAGAAATTTTCTCCCCTCGGGCTAATTTGTCTTGAATAGATTTGGCTTTATCGATAGGAATTGCAAATCCAATCCCTTGACCATCTGCCCGAATTGCGGTATTAATTCCAATCACTTCGCCTTGATTATTTAATAACGGCCCGCCCGAATTTCCGGGGTTAATTGCCGCATCAGTTTGAATAAAATCTAAGCGTTTGTCGGGAATACCCACTTGAGAACTTGGACGATTTAAGGTGCTAACAATTCCTAAAGTTACAGTATTATCTAATCCTAAAGGATTTCCGACTGCAATCGCCCAATCTCCGACTTGAACTTGATCAGAATTTCCTAACGGAGCAACTGGTAAATTATTCCCATTAATTTTAACAACGGCTAAATCGGAGGGTTCATCAACCCCTCTAACTTCGCCTTGAAATTCTCGTCCATCTTTGAGAATAACAGTTACTTTATCAGCGCCTTTGACCACATGAGCATTTGTTAAAATAATGCCGTTGCTATCAACAATAAATCCTGATCCTTGTCCGCGTTGTTGATATTCTTGGGGGCTTTGAGGGGCAAAGTCTTCACCAAAAAAGCGACGAAAAAACGGATCATCAAAGAAAGGATCAAAGTTGCGTGTTACCGTGCGTTCAGTATCGAGTCGGACAACCGCTGGCCCCACTTTGTTAACCGCAGCAGTCACAAAGTTACTAACGGCAGGATTTGTTGGGGAAATGGCAACAGTTTGGGGTTGAGGTTGAACCGCGACAACTTCTGTTACCGGACGACTATTTGCATTGGCAGGAGGTAGCACCAAAGCGGGAAATACACGCAAGGAGAGTAGGGTTAAACCGACACTTAAAAGAATCGTCAAAACATAGCTACTAATTTGAGAGACTGAAAAACGGGGTTGTTCATAGGATGGCATAAATTCCTCCTTTTTTGTTTCAAATCAACGGATTAATGTCTTCCCTTTTTATTTTAACTTCTTTTGAGTTTTTATTTCTTTTTTGGAGTCTGACTTTACTCCTCTAAAGCTGCATATTCATCAAATCAAATCGAGGGTTAAACTGACTGATTTGGCTAATGTTTTGGTAAAGTTCATGTTCTTGAGGACTCATGTTTTTAGGGGTGACAACTTTCAGTTTAATGATCTGATCACTCCGTCCTCCTTTGGGATTAATCCAACCCTTTCCTCGCAGTCGTAAAGATTGACCAGAATCAATTCCGGCTGGAATTTTTACAGTTACCATACCATCAGGCGTAAGAACTTGAATTTGAACCCCTAAAATCGCCTCATCTGGACGAATTGGAACTTCACAAACGATGTTATCACCGTCAAATTGAAAGAAAGGATGGGGCTGTAAATTCACCACTAAATATAAATCGCCTCGTTGTTGAGTTGCTGGATTAACTCCTCCTTTTCCTTTGACGCGAATTCGAGTTCCAGGTTTCACCCCAGCAGGAATTCGGACTTTAATCGTCTCATCATCCAGTTTAAATTGTTTTTGAACTCCGTTAAAGGCTTCGGAAAATGTTAAGGTAATTGAGGCTTCAAAATCCCGTTGAGAAACGCCTCCATAACCTCCTCCTCCAAACAAATCTCCAAACGGATCATTGGGTCTAGAAGAACCCGGTGGTGAAGATGTACGATAGCTGTAAGCTCCTCTAGAACCACCGCCACCGCCGCCAAAACGTCCGAGTAATTCGTTAATAAAGTCGTCAAAGTTACTATACTGACCAAAGTCGAAATCAAACCCTCCTCCGGGTACACCGCCTTCTCCAGATTGTCTCCAATATTGACCAAATTGATCATATTTTTTCCGCTTCTCGGGGTCAGATAAAACTTCATTAGCTTCGTTAACATCTTTAAAACGGAGTTCGGCTTCTGTATTGCCAGGGTTTAAGTCCGGATGATATTGGCGAGCAAGACGACGATAGGCTTTCTTAATCTCATCGGCGCTAGCATTTTTATTAATTCCCAGAACGGCATAATAGTCTTTAAAGTCAGTTTTAGGCATTCATATTCCTCCTAATTTTATCTAAGATAACAGAATTGGGAACCGGGTTGAGAAAATGACTTTCTGCTTCCCCGTTCCCCCTAGAAAATTATAGTTTATGCTCTGTGTTCAATCCTTGAGCGATCACTTCCGGATAGATCTAGAAGGATTTAAACCTGGTTAAGTTTAACCGTCTTCACCCAATTATAGCCGTTTTCAATTATCCCAGAGACACTTTAACAACTTTATTTTTTTCTTCTTCGGCTTTCGGTAAGGTGAGCGTTAAAATTCCGTTTTGGTAATCTGCTTTGACGTGAGTATTTTGAATGCGAACTGGAAGGGGAATAACTCGACGGAATTTTCCATAACGAAACTCTGTGCGAGTCATGCCTTTTTCTTCAGTTTTAATCTCGGATTTCCGTTCGCCACTAATTGCAACGGCTTCAGTTGACGCTTGAATATCGATGTCTTCGGCTTCGATTCCCGGAACTTCTAATTTCAAATGAACTGCATCCGATGTTTCGTGAATTTCAGCCCGTGGAACAAAGCTTTCTCGGGTTGACTCGACTGAAGTTTCGTTTGTAAAAGTATCAAATAAACGGTTCATTTCCCGTTGTAAACTATCAATTTCTCGTAATGGTTCCCAACGCATTAAAGGCATAGCTTTTACCTCCTGGTTAAATTTGATCAACTTCTAAACTGAGGGTTAATCATTACCCTGTACAACTTAAGAATAGTAAATCTAGTTTAGACTCGGGATTCGGTTTTAACGACTCTATAACGGGCAATAACCCGACTTGGAATTAGAGGGTTAATGGGTGTTTAACCGTCCGAATTAGTTCGGTAAACTTCACTTGAGTTATAATCTGAGGGGAATAAACGAATGTTTAAGATGGATGATCAACGCTTTACCGATACGCTTAAAACCCAACCAGGATCTCAAACTGAGTTTACAAGAAATTGCCGTGAATCATCACATTCAAGCCGGATTTATTTTAACAGGCTTGGGCAGTCTTAAACAAGCAACGCTACGGTTTGCGGGTCAAGAAACCAGTGAGTGCTTGTCGGGACGGTTTGAAATCATTTCTTTAGTTGGAACGCTATCAACAGAGGGAATTCATCTTCATATTGCGATCGCAGATGCTCAAGGAAAAGTAATCGGCGGACATCTACAAACTGGCTGTATTATTTACACAACGGCTGAGATTGTAATTGGCACAATTGAGGGGTATATTTTTCAACGCACTCCTGATGCTGAAACCGGATATTTAGAGCTAGAAATTAATAAACTCTAACTAATTTTGAGTGAGGGATTCTGAAATATAATCAGCAGTGGCTTCGACCAGTGCGATCGCATTTTCATACATCATGCGAGTTGGCCCGAGCATTCCGACACTCCCGACTGGGATTTTATTGCGGTAATATTGTCTAGAAATCAAGCTACAACATTGAATCGGTTCGAGGGGATTTTCAGCACCTATTCTAACACTAACCCCTTGTTCTTGGTCGGGAGTTTTAAAGATTAATGGCCAGAGTTTTTCTTGTTGATCTTCGAGGAGATGAAGAATAGTTTGTACTTGTTGGAGTTGGGAAAATTCGGGTAAACGCAACACTTCTGATATTCCACTAAATTGAATGCGAGTATGTTCAGGTTTTTGGGTGCGTAAACTTAAATCATCGAGAAGTTTCCGAATTAAATTCGCATAGCGTTCAAACTTACGATCCAACTCACTCCAGTCAAGCGTAGAAAGTTCACCTAAAGCGTGTCCTCGCAGTTGAGCATTAAGAAAGTTAGACAAAATTTGCAGTTCTTGTTCGAGCAGTTCTTCGTCTTGTGAAAGTGCAGAAATAACTTCGGTTACTGCAACTTCCAAAGGTTGATCAACTTGCGGCAATTCCATAATAATTGACTGGGTTTGATAGCTATCGGTGACGACTACCAGCATAATTTTACCCGGTTCCATAGACACCAGTTGTAAATGTCGTAGATTATCGCTGGTGGTTTGGGGCATGGTAATCAGGGTAATATATCCACTCAGGGTTGAGAGAATTTGCGCCGCTCCCCGTAAAATCGCTTCGATACTCCAGTTTTTGGCGTCAAGTTGTTCGCGGAGAAGCTGAGTCACTTGACTGGCGATCGTATCTGAAGGGGTGATCATCCGATCAACATAAATCCGATAGCCGGAGTCGGAGGGAATTCGCCCTGCGGAGGTATGGGGTTGATAGAGGAGTCCCGCTTTTTCTAATGCGCCCATGTTGTTGCGAATTGTCGCTGGACTGACTTTGAGGTTAAACTCCTCCACAAGAGCTTTTGAGCCAACGGGTTCTGCGGTGGCGATATAATGACGGATTGTAGCCCATAGGATATGGTGTTGTCGCTCTGAGAGATTTACTAGCACAGGCATTCGACTCAAATGGGGTTGAACTAGACTGTTATGCAAAGGTGGACAAATTGGAATCTGCTGAGGACAGATCTAAAGGAATTTTTGATTTTTTATATACAAAGATAGCAGATACTCGAAATTTCACCAGAACAATGGTTTTATTCTAGTGAGATTTTTGCCTTTTTCCCTGATTTGAAAAAATAGTTAAATTTTCTGGATTTTGAGCCAAAATTGTGCTATATAAACAACTGAAGTTAGGCGATGATTTGAATTTCAGTCGAGAGTAACCACTGTTGCAATTTTTCCATTAAGGCTAAAGTGTGGCGAGAAGCGGCAAGATTTCCCTGGTTTGTGAAGCATTGACAGGCGGCTTTGAGATCCGCGATCGCTCCTGCATATAGCCCTTGTTGCTGTCTGAGCATCGCTCGATTGAAGTGAGCGAGGGCATGATTGGGGTTGAGGTGGAGTGTGGTTGTAAACTCTTGCAGGGCGGTGTGAGTATTTCCCTGACGGCTACAGGCACAAGCATGATTATAATGCGCCCTGGGGTTACTGGCATCGTGGTGAAGGGCTTCGGTGAAGTTGGCGATCGCATCGGGAATTTGATCAATCATTAAATAAGCAACTCCGCGATCAATGTAGATTTCTGCTAACTGGGAGGGTTCTAGAGATTGAGTATAGTTTAAGGCTTGGTTATAGTCAGCGATCGCATTGGTATAGTTTTGAAGTTCTGAGTAAGCGAGTCCGCGATTGTAGTAGCCTAACACGGCATCGGCTTGATGTTCAATGAGATGATCGTAAGCGGCGATCGCATCGGTTAAATCACCGCTTCTGTAGTAGGCTATTCCTAGATTTAGATAAGTATTGTTGTTGTGGGGTTGCAGTTGGGTGGCGTGTAGACAGTCTTGGATAGCTTGTGAGTAATTGCCAAGCTGAATCGAGATAAAACAGCGATCGCCGTAAGCCTCTGCTAAGGTATTATCAAGTTTGAGTGCTTGGTTGAGTGTTTGTAAGGCTTGAGAATAATGTTGATGTTGAATCTGTTCAATTGCTTGAGAGAGGTAATTTTCTGCCTTTGATGGGGAATTTAGGGGAGTTTGAGCAAAAGCAGAAACTGAGTATCCGATCCAGAAAATTACAGCAATGCTGAGGCTGCACAAAACACGGTACAGTCTATTCATACATACAGAAGTCCGAAAAAGCATGAACAAGAGGCGCAACACTTAAGCGAATCGAAGTCGGTTTCTGACTGTATCTTTCAGCTTAAGAGTTCCACCCCAAGTTAAAGATTGAGTTGATTGTGACAAAACTAGAGAGTCAGAACCGTCACATTGATCACAATCAGAATTTAATCAAGAATTTACCAGCCATTTTCAGCTTTGGAGAGAACATAGGCAACTACATCTTCGATCTGTTGAGGGCTTAAACGTCCTGTAAAAGCGGGCATTGCATTTTTACCCTTGGTGATTTGGTAAGCGATTGCTGTTTGAGCATCTTCATTAAAGCCTTTTAGATATTTGGCGAGGTCGGCTTTACTGAGGGTTTTATTTGACATGATAACATTCTTTCCCCCCATGTGACAGGCGTTACAATTCGCGGCAAAGACTTGGCTACCCCGGCTAAGATCTCCATCTGCTAAAGCGGGAGATGGAATAACTAAGCCCAAGACTGCAAAGGCGACTAAAAAGAAAGCAAATAACTTTTTCAATAGAGTTCTCCTGTTGAGATAGATGAACAACATCAATCGTGATTGAATCCTATTGTTCTATTCTCATAAATCTGATCAATCTGTCAAAAGACAGGCCGTCAAATATTAAGACTGATTTTCATAGCAATCCGATTTGATCGAAACATTGACTCACCGGAAACAGCGTCGGATTGACTGAAGATATCCATTGAATTCAACGGCGGATATTGAAAATCAGAGATACCTCAGCAACGAGACGACAGATTGGGTTCAGATGTCAGTTGTAAAATCCTAAGCTACATTGGAACTTGAGTTGCTGTTGTCCTCACCCAGATTTCCCCAAAATCACTTTGAATTGCATAATATTTCTGCTCAACCCATCACATGATAGATATACTGATTAATTGGATGACCTCAGCTTGGGAAGCAATTTTCGCGAATATCGGTTGGATGTCGTGGAATTTATTTCTAGCGTTAAT
>Ga0207419_1000807_pt1 | contig 26167 bp, 25 predicted proteins | sample ElkSloMetagenome_4_FD_184723 | JGI IMG/M metagenome (GOLD analysis project Ga0207419, IMG submission 184723) | Hot spring microbial communities from Elkhorn Slough, Monterey Bay, USA - MD2A (version 2) | ecosystem: Environmental > Aquatic > Marine > Intertidal zone > Estuary: Microbial mat ... | reverse complement strand
ACTTATTAATTATTGGGTCCCAGAAATGCGGAACCACAAGTCTTCATGATATATTATCAGAACATCCACAAACCAATATGTCAAAAAAGAAGGAAGTAAGATTTTTTACAAAACAAAGACTATTTGAGAAAGGCGAAGAATATTACAGCTCATATTTTGACACTCCTGATAAAAGTCAAATTATTACAGGAGAATCCACACCAAGTTATATTTGCCACCCAAATACAGCTGAAAAAATATACAAGACATTAGGAAGAGATATAAAATTAGTTTTACTACTTCGTGATCCTATCAAAAGAGCTTATTCTCAATATTGGGATAGTAGAACAAGACTTAGACAAACTAGCAGAGTAAATAAAATAATAGAAAAGTATTTGACAGATGAGTATTGTCCTGACATAAGAGGATATTTTAGCCGAGGAGTTTATATTAAATACATAAACGAGTATTTGAATTTTTTTGATAAAGATCAACTCCACATAATAATTTTTGAGGAGTTAATAAAAAACCAAAATTTAGAATTAAGGAAATTGTATTCTTTTCTAAATATAAATCCTGAGCTTGGTTTGCAAGAGCTTCCTGAAGCATCTAATGTAACAGGTATATACAATAATATTTTTTACAAATTTTTCTTTTATAATCCTTTTTATCAAAAGTTTCTTCTTAGAGGGTCACGAAGATTATTGTATTTTGGAAAAAAAATAAAATTTAAATACACTATCCCTGATGGAAATGATTTAGATAAATTGAAAAACTTCTACAAACCCTATAACCAAAGTCTTGAAGAATATTTAGGAACACCACTAAAACACTGGATTTGATAGAAATGAGTAATTTAAAAATTTTTTTTCCTCATTCACCTGGTTCTGGAGGTCCGGGTAGTTTTCAAACACGCTTTGAAAAAGAATTAAGAAATAAAGGTTATAAAATAGCCTACAAGGGAGCAAAAGACAAAGCAAATGTAATTTTTGTAGTAGGAGGGACTAAAAAATTACTATGGTTATTTATAAACAGATTAAGAGGTATTCCAGTTATTTATCGTTTAGATGGTATTGGATGGTTGCATAAAAAAAGAAAAACAACCGCAAAGGAATATATTATTGCTGAGTTTAGAAACACATTAAGCAAAATTATACACGCCTTTTTAGCTTCTAGAATCGTTTATCAAAGTCAATTTGTAAATCATTGGTGGGATAAAAGTGGTTGGTTAAGGAGAAAAGATTTTAAAATTATATATAACGGAGTTCAAATTCCACAGGAAGATTTCGTTAAAAAAGCTTTATGTGATAAACCAATTAATCGTTTGGTCATACTTGAAGGTGTTATAGATTATACACCTTATGCGATAGATTTGTTAAATGAATTAGCAGAAAAACTTCCAGAAAATATTCAAATAGAGTTATATGGTAAATTTGAACATCACAAACCAGAAGATTGCTTACATAAAAGATTGATAAATAAAGGGTTTTTAAAAAGAGACAAAGTCTATGAAGTCCTGTTAGGATCAGTGTATTTGTCTTTAGATATTCATCCAGCCTGCCCAAATACAGTTGCAGAAGCTTTAGCATGTGGTGCGCCAGTAGCGGCGTTTAATACGGGTTCGCTAGCTGAACTCGTAGACGATACCTGTGGAAGAGTAGTCGATTATGGGTCTGATCCCTGGGAATTAGGCTATCCTCATGTAGATAAGCTTATAGAAGGTGTTAATCAAATATTTTCAAATTATAATTATTTTTCTAGTAACGCGTATCAAAAAGCAAAACAAGATTACAATATAGCTGATATGTTCAATAAGTACAATGAAATAATTGCTGACGTCAACAAATGAAAAAGATCGCTTACTTTACAAACATAGCACCACATTATAGGGAAGAATTATGGTTAAATTTAATTCAAAACCTCGATTTTGAGTTGCACTTTTTTTTTGGAAAGAGTAAATCGATTAAATCAATAGAATTTTCCTCTCAAAAGAGTTGGGAAATATTTGAAAATCAAATCCATCAAGTTGAAAATGTAAGGTATAAAGACAGATTAATTTATCAAAAACAGGTAATTAATCAAATCTTATTCAAAAAAAAATGGGATTGTATAATTGTATTAGGTGATGCAAATTTAATATCAAGTTGGGTTCTGGGTATATTAGCAAAAATTAAAAAAGTTAAATTGATTTTTTGGGGTCATGGTTTGTATGGGAACGAGGTAGGAGTAAAAAAAATGATTAGAAAAAAATTCTACACGCTTTCAGATTTTAATTTGGTTTATGGCCAATGGGCAAAAAATCAAATGATTAAAGAAGGATTTGATTCTGATAAAATCGACGTGATTTTTAATTCAGTAAATTATAATAAAAGTAAAGCCCTAAGAAATTCATCTATAGATAGAGATTACTATAAAAAATACTTCGATAACGATTTTCCAATTTTAATCTTTATAGGAAGACTCACAAAAGTTAAAAAACTTGATTTACTAATATCATCTGTGAATGAATTGAAAGAAAGTGGATTTGGCCTTAATTTGATGATAGTGGGAGATGGTGAGTGCAGAGACAATCTTGAAAAGTTGGCAAGCCAAAGTAAAGCAGATATATTTTTCTATGGCAGTTGTTACATCGAAAGAGAAATATCAATGCTAGTAGGTAACGCTGATTTGTGCGTTTCTCCTGGAAATGTTGGATTAACTTCTATACATGCCATGTCTTACGGGACACCCGTTTGTACCCATGATAATTTTTCTAATCAGATGCCAGAATTCGAAGCAATTATAGAAGGTGAAACAGGTTGTTTTTTTAATTTGAAAAAAAATAATTTAGTCAAAGTTATTTTTAATTGGCTTCGAAGTGTAGACGATAGAAATTCTGTAAGACAAAAATGCTATGATATTATAGATAATTATTTTAATCCAAATAATCAGACAAGAATAATGAATAACACTATAAAAAAATTACTAAGTTAATGTTGTTTCACAAAGTATATATTTCTAAGCTTTTAAAACTATAATGAAGAAAAGTATTCTGCTTGAGTGTGACTCTTTTACAATCCAGAAGTTGAAAGAATGGATCTTATCCTCTGGAATAAATCAATTATACAAGGTATATATTATTACATTTGATGGTCGCCACAAAGCTTTTAAAGATTCATTGGATAATCTTGACAATGTTGTATGTATTTCTTACAATTTTTTCGATAATTATAAGCCAGCAAGCAAGGTTGAGCATTCCACTTATACCTCTTTTATTAAAGAACTTCTTAACGATCATATCACGTCAAGATTAATTGATAGAACCTCACTTTTACCAAGATATGGAATAGGAGTACAAAATGCCTTTTCTTATTTCACATTTTTATCGTACAACATTTTGGGATTTTTATTAGACAATAATTTTGAAATTGTATATTTTAGAAACACACCGCACTTGGCCAAAGAGTGGATTATTGCTAAAGCAGCTGAACATTTAAAAATTGATATTTACGTTACAGAAAGATATGTCTTTCCATGGTTATATACGATAAACAAGGGTTTTAAAAGGAGCAGAGAAAATCTATTAGATGATAAGACCTTTCACAATCCAGAGGATTTAGAATATCACATAAATAAGCAGGTAGAAAATATTAGAGGAGACTACGATAATGCTATCCCTTCATATGAAAAAAATAGATTTGGTAAGGGAATTTTAAAATTCTATAACCCATTCAAAAATAAACGAGTAAGTTTAAAAAGGCCTGATAATTTTATTAACAAAACAAGGCTATTCTTCTACTATAAAAGTCAAAGAGAATATGTAAATTTAGAAAATACGGATTATATAATATTTTATTTACATTATCAGAGTGAGAGAACTACTCTACCAGAAGGTTATGATTTTGCGGATCAATTTTATGCTATAAGCCTATTAAGTAGAATGCTACCAGAAGGTATAAAGCTTTTGATAAAAGAGCATCCATCAATGTTTACAAGATCTAGTGAAGTAAGAGCCAGGAGTCTATTCAACTACAAGCAAATTAAAAAATTAAGTAATATTATATTCTGTCCAATGGATATAGATAATTTTGAACTGATAGATAATGCTATAGCCATTTCTACAATTACTGGAAATGTAGCTTTGGAGGCATATGTGAGAAAAGTACCCGTTATTTTATTTGGAAGAAGTTTATTAAAAGTGGAAGGGGTTCACGTTTATAAAGACACAGACCTTCTTGAAAAATTTGTAAATGAAGTATGTGAAAACAAAATTAGAATAGAAAATGTTGCTACAAATCTTAAAGATTTATGTATAAATAATAGTATATCAGGTCTGGATTTAAAAAGAAGAGATCAAATAGACTACCATGATTTTAAAGGTTTTCAGGAAAATGCACATTACACATTATTGACAGAAGTATTAACTAGAAAATTTAAAGAGCTAGAGTAGCATAAGCTTATCTGTATTATGATAAAAAATATCCTTGGCTGGAAAACCAATAAAAAAATAATAGTTTTTGAAAGTGATGATTGGGGTAGCTTCAGGTTTAAAAACAAGTCAATACGTGATAAATATATTAAACAATATGACCCAAAATTGTGGATGCATTACAACGATTGTTTTGAATCTTACGACGATTTATGTGCTCTAGAGGAAACCTTGAAAAGCTTTAAAGACATTGATGGAAATCATCCCTCTTTTACTTTTTTGATGAATCCAGCTAATCCGGATTTCGAGAAAATAAAACAGAGCAACTTCAAATCTTATCATTACGAAAAGTTTGATGAAACTCTATCTAAAAGAGAAGACGGTAGTCAGATTTTTGACTGGTACAAAAAATCAATTAAAGAAAATCTTATTGAATTAGGTTTTCATGGAAGAGAGCATCTTAATGTGAACGCCTGGATGAAGGATCTTCAAAAAAACGACAAAATAACACACAGTGGTTTTAAAAATAAAATTTGGGGTGAAGGTGTTCTATTGTCTAAGACAAAAAAATCTTATCGATACAGGTCTACTTTTCAAATAAAAGATTACAAAGAAATAGAAAGTCTTAAAAAAAGTGCTTCTGACGGAATAAAAATAATGAATGAAATATTTGATTATGAGGTTAGCTACTTTTTGGCCCCAGATGGTCCTTATCACCTTGATATTAACCCTACGTTGAAAGAACATGGCATAAAGTATATCGGTTTAAGAAAGTTACATCGAAATCCTTTAGAAGATAAATGGCATCAAAAGAAGTATTTTTGGATGGGAAAGTCAACAAAAGAAGGGCTAAAAGTCATTACAAGAAATGTAATTTTTGAACCGAACTCTCCAAAACATTCTGATTGGGTATCTACGGCTTTGAATAATATCGATAAGGCTTTTAAATTCAAGAATCCTGCTGTGATTTGCACCCATCGAGCTAATTTTGTGAGTGGATTAAATGAAAATAATAAGATTAATGGGCTAAAACAGCTTAATACACTTATTAGTAAAATTGTAGAAAAATGGCCAGATGTGAAATTCATGACATCGTCTTCGTTAGGAGATTTGATTTCAAAATAGTAACTTTAGAAAAAAAGCTTTTTCACAATTTTAAATTATCACTACAAATATGATTTTATAAATGACTAGAGAAAGAAAAGTTATACTTATACCATATAATGTAAGTCCAAAATGGCTGGGAGGCGTATTATATATAAGTAATATTATTAAAATGCTTAATTGGTTGGAGGATAAAGATAAACCTCATTTAAAGCTTGTGTATAGAAAGGATTTAAAGGAAGTAGTAGATGAAATCAGATATCCGTATCTAGAAAAAATCCAGGTAAATTTTCCGGACCTTACAAAGGGATACCTTTCATCCTGGACCGAAGGCAAAAACAAGTTTATTGATGATTTTATTACAGATTCGAGTGTTGATGCAGTTTATCCCTTACAAGACCATCCAGTCTCTTATACCAAATATCCAAATATTCAATTAGTTGCTTGGTACCCAGATCTTCAACATATGCATCATCCAGAGTTTTTTTCAAAAAGAAAACTTTTGGAAAGATATTTTAAGATTAAACTCTTACTTGCTAATACCAATCACTTAGTCGTCTCTAGTAAAAGTGTTCTAAAAGATTTCCATAAATTTTATAATTTAAAAAATATAAGTACTTATGTTTTTAATTTTGCCTCAGTCATAGACAATCAAGATTTTTCGTCTTGGGATTATTTAAGAGAGACAAAAGCACTTCCAAGGGAATATTTTATGGTGTCTAATCAATTTCTTCAGCATAAAAATCATAAAATTGTTTTGGAAGCCTTGATTGTTCTTAAAAATAGAGGCTTACGTCCAACTATCGCTTTTGCTGGTAACATCATTGGTAAACTTAGCTCTAAATGTGTAAAAGATCTAAGAAGTTTTATCAATAAGCATGATTTAAAAGATCAAGTCATATTTGTAAATAACTTATCAAGACATGAGTACTTAACATTGATTAAATACTGCAAAGCAGTTATACAACCAAGTATATTTGAAGGCTGGAGTACCGTGATCGAGGATGCTATTTCTCTTCAAACCCCTGTTATAGCTTCAGATATTGCGGTTAACAGGGAGCAGTTACAAGAATGGGCGCCTTTTTTTGACCCGAATGATGCAACACAACTCGCAAACTATATAGAAAATTTACCTGAAAGATCAAACTTTAATGAAATCATATATGAACCATACGATATGCGAGTTTTAAAAGCCGCAAAATCTTTTATATCAATTTTTAATAATAAATGAAACTTTTCCTATTTGAAAGTATTTTGAAATGAATGAAATTAAAAAAATAAATATTTTTTTAAGAGTCGTAGTTTTTATTATTAAATTATAAATTTTATAAATTGAAAATTTTACAAATAAATTCTGTTATTAATTCTGGTAGTACAGGTCGTATTGCTGAAGAAATTGGTAGGGTTTTAATAGAACATGGACACGAAAGCTACATTGCATATGGGAGAAACGAAAGATTAAGCGAGTCAAATCAAATAAAGATAGGTACTGAGAGTGATATCTATAAGCACAGTTTAAGAACACTTTTTTTCGATCAACATGGGCTTGGATCTTCTCGGGCAACAAAAGATTTCTTACGTAAAGTTGATAAAATAAAACCTGATGTTGTCGGCTTACATAATATACATGGATACTATATTAACTACAAAATTTTGTTTGATTACTTAAAATCAAAACAAATTCCTGTATTATGGACATTACATGACTGTTGGTCGTTTACGGGACATTGTTCTTATTTTGATTCTGCTAATTGCATGAAATGGCAAACCCACTGCTACAGTTGCCCCAAAATATCTTATTACCCTAAAGCACTAGTAGACCGAAGTTTTAAGAATTTTGATGATAAAAAAGAATCTTTTACCAATCACAAAAATCTTTTGATAGTAACTCCAAGCCAATGGTTAGCTGATCATGTCAAAAATTCATTTTTAAAACAATATCCCAGAAAAGTTATTAATAATGGGATAGATTTAGAAACTTTTCGTCCGACAAAGAATCTAAATGAAGATAAAAAACGAATTTTGTTGGGTGTAGCAAGTACATGGGATGAGAGAAAAGGTTTAAAAGATTTTATAGAGCTTAGTAAACATCTTGGAAAGGAATACCAAATTGTACTTATCGGTTTAAGCAATCAGCAAATTAAAATTTTACCCAATAATATCAAAGGTATTCAAAGAACTGAAAATGTACAGGAGTTAGTAGAGTGGTACAATAAAGCCGAAGTTTTTTTAAATCCCACCTACGTAGATAATTTTCCTACTACAAATATAGAAGCCTTGGCCTGCGGTACTCCGGTTATTACTTATGACACAGGAGGATGTCCAGAAGCAATCGATCAGGACACTGGAATTGTGATAGAAAAAGGTAATTTAGAACTATTTCAAGCAGCAATTGGAAAAATAAAAAAAGATAAAATAACCTCAGCTAAGTGCCGGGAAAGGGCAGTAAATTACTTTGACGGTGAGTCACGTTATCTGGATTATTTAGCTTTGTACTTAAATTTATGTAAATAATGAAAATAAATTCCAAAATTTACATTGCAGGACATAGAGGTATGGTAGGTTCTGCTATTTGGCGAGCTCTTAGTTCCAAAGGATACAATAATCTTATCGGCAAAACCAGTAGGGAGCTAGATCTCAGAAATCAGTCTCAAGTGGTAAAATTCTTTGAGCAAGAAAGACCAGATGTTGTCATAGATGCAGCTGCTCGTGTTGGTGGAATTTTAGCAAATAACGAATATCCGTATAATTTCCTGATGGAGAACCTGCAGATCCAAAATAATCTAATCGATTATTCTTTAAAATTCGATGTTCAAAAGTTTATTTTTTTAGGTTCTTCTTGCATCTATCCAAAATTTGCTCCCCAACCTTTAAAGGAAGAGTATTTATTAACAGATTCACTTGAACCAACAAATGAGTGGTATGCTATTGCTAAAATTTCTGGGGTTAAATCTTGCGAAGCTATCAGAAAACAATTTGATAAAGATTTTGTAAGCCTCATGCCGACAAATTTATATGGACCATACGATAACTTTGATCTTAAAACGTCTCATGTTCTGCCTGCAATGATCAGGAAGTTTCATGAAGCAAAAATTAATGGTAATACGACCGTAAGTTTGTGGGGTTCGGGATCTCCAAAGCGAGAATTTCTATATGTTGAGGATCTCGCAGAAGCTGTATTGTATGCTTTAGAGCATAAGTTGAAAGAGCATTTATATAATGTTGGTAGTGGTGTAGATTTAAGTATTAAATCATTAGCAGAAAAAATACAAAACGTGGTTGGTCATCAAGGCGATATTTCCTGGGATTCCTCAAAACCTGATGGAACACCAAGGAAGTTGATGGATGTAACTAAACTAGAAAATCAAGGTTGGAAATATAAAACAAGACTTGATGAAGGCATAGAATTGACTTATGACTGGTTTATAAAAAATATTGAAAACTTTAAAGAAGTAAAAATATAGAATAAGATCAGAATACAATTTTTAACAGGGATGATAGGATTTGGCAGACAGCTAATTATTATAAATGAGGGGTTAAAAAAAACTAATGGAAACAATAATCTTTTCATGAAGGAAAAATCTACAAAATCAGTATCCTTAGCCTAAATAAAAGCATGAAGAAGAATTTGGATTAAGATTTAGAAAGTTTCTGTGCTTGTCATTCATTCAATGTTTTTATGAAAAAATCAATAATTTTTATCAATCAAAGCTCGGGCTATTTGATGATTGATATCATTAATGCTCATATTCCATTTTATGATGAAGTTATTCTTCTAACCGGTTATTTAAATCCAAGAGAAACACCATTACACGAGAAGGTTAAAGTGATTAAAGGGGTTTCATACAATCGATCATCATCCATATTGAGATTATCAACTTGGTTAATGTTTTGGTTTCAAAGCTTATTTTATCTTTTTGTTCAATACCGCAGCTCGAAAATTTATTTTGTCTCAAATCCTCCATTGAATACCTTTACAGCTTGGTGGATAAAAAGAGATTTTGCCTATTTAATTTACGATATTTACCCAGAAGCCTTAACCAAAAACAAAATTATCAGTGATCAATCAAGATTATTTAAGTTCTGGAAAAGGAGTAATCAGCTTATGTATCAAAAAGCAAAATTAATGATCACCTTAAGCCAAGGAATGAAATCCCTTATGGATTTAAAAGAAGAACATGTTCAAAAGGTCAAAGTTGTTCCGGTTTGGACTAACAATAAATTTTTTGAAAACATCTCCACAGATGAAAATCAATTTATTAAAAAATATAATCTAAAAAATAAATTCATAGTTAGTTATTCTGGTAATTTGGGTAAGACACATCCAGTTGAAAAAATAATTGACTTAGCTCAAAGATTACAAGGAGATAATACCATACAATTTTTAATAATTGGTGAAGGTGAAAAGAAGAAACAGCTTTTAGAAAGACAAAAGGAATTATCTCTTCCTAACTTAAGAATTCTTGATTTTCAACCAACTTCTTTATTGCCGCACGTGCTTTCAGCAAGTAATATAGGGATTGTAACATTAGAATCCGATGCTGCAGATCTTAGTGTCCCTTCTAAAACATACAATTTAATGTCTGCGGGAAAGCCTATTTTATCCATATCCAAACATTCCTCAGAATTGTGTAACATTGTCGAAAAATATAAAATTGGCCAAAATTTTTCTGAAGAACAGATTGAAGATATGTCAACTTTCATATTTAACCTTAAAAATAATAAGGCCCTTTTTCAGGAGTTTGAAACTAATTCAAAAAAGGCCAGTTTAGAATTTACACCAGACAATGCACGTCAAATGATTCTAAAGTAAACTATGTATACTTCGTTTTTTAAACCATTTATCGATGTCATAGCAGCATTTGTTTTTTTGTTGATTTTGAGCCCCGTTTTTGTTTTTGTTTTCTTAGGCTTGAGTATTTCCAACAATGGCAGGCCCTTTTTCTATCAACCACGCCCCGGAAAGCACGAGCGAATATTCAAGGTTGTGAAGTTTAAAACCATGAATGATAAAAAAGATGCAGATGGGAAATTGTTATCCGATAAAGAAAGATTAACACGTATTGGAAAGTTTGTAAGAACGACATCGCTTGATGAAATTCCTCAGCTCATTAACGTTCTTAAAGGGGATATGAGCCTAATTGGACCACGACCACTACTGGTGAAATATCTGCCTTTGTATAATGAATTTCAAAGGAAAAGACACGAAGTGAGGCCAGGTATAACGGGTTGGGCTCAGGTTAATGGGCGAAATGCCATCTCTTGGGAAGACAAGTTTAAATACGATGTATATTATGTAGATAATATCAGTTTGCAATTAGATATCAAAATATTTCTTAAAACCTTGAAAAAAGTTGTAAAATCCGAAGGCATTAGTGCAGAAGGACAGGCTACTGTAAAGGCTTTTACAGGAAATAATTCAAAGTAACATTTGCTGTAGAAGGCAACTGTATTTAATCTCTTTTTGACTTCGTAAAATCTAAAGTCAGGCAACCTGATTAAATTGATTATTGATTTGAAATAATTAATGATCAAAATGGATTAAATCTAACAGATTAATTTGCATATGTATAACATTTTTCTAATTTGCCTGATATTTAAATCTACTTTCTTAAATCGATAAATATGAAAGATAAATTTATGGATGTCTTTAAAGAAGCCTTGGAAATGGAAGATGAAAAGGTAAACTTTGATGATGCACTAGCAGATTTTGATACCTGGGATTCCATGTCCAGACTATCATTAATTGCTCTACTGGACGAACACTTTGAAGTTGAAATTTCAGACGCCGAATTTGATGATATTGAAACTGTAAATGAACTTTTCGAGTTGGTTAAAAATAGGGCAGCATAATGGCTGAAATAGATTTTCAACATATCGGAATTTCAGCTATGGCAGGAGCAGTACCTAAAAGTCGCATTAAAAATAGAGAATATACCAAACACTTCTCGAGAGATGCTGTAAATGATATTGTAGACAAAACTGGCGTGGAAGAACGTCGTTTTGCAGCAGAAAATCAAACGGCTTCAGATTTATGTTATGCCGCAGCTGAACAATTGTTTTTGGACAACTCTATTCAAAAATCAGAAATTGATATATTGCTGTTTGTATCACAAACCCCTGATTATAAGATGCCAGCAACGAGTGTAATTTTACAGCATAGGTTAGGTCTACCAAAATCTACTGCAGCTTTTGACATAAATTTAGGTTGTTCAGGTTTTGTTTATGGACTTTCTGTGGCTTATGCCTACGCCAATATGCCGAGTATCGGTAAAGTATTGCTGCTTGACGGAGAAACTCGATCCAAAGTTTACCACCCTAAAGACCGAAAAACTGGTTTTATTTTTGGAGACGCAGGAATAGCGGCTGTAATAGAAAAAAATGAAAATCTAGGTAAAAGCACCTTTTCATTAAATTCAGACGGTTCAAAATCTGATCTAATTAAGATTGATGCTGGTGGCTATCGTAATCCCAGCAGTAAATCTTCAGTTGAAGAAAAAGTAGTGGACGAACATGGTAATATCAGAACAGATGAGCACGGTTACATGAATGGTGCTGACGTTTTTAATTTTGTTTTGAGAGAAATTCCAAAAAATATTAAAAATACGCTTAAGCGTGCCAATACACGACTTACAGACTGTGATTTCATAGTTTGTCATCAAGCTAATAAATTTATGAATGATTATTTAGCGCGAAAATTGAAACTCGATAAAACAAAAGTTCCTTCAACGATTGAAAAATATGGTAATACCTCCTCGGTCTCAATACCGATTACAATTGTAGACCAATTGAAAGATAAATTAGAAGGTCATAAAATACTCTTGTTAAGTGGGTTTGGAGTAGGAATGTCCTGGGCATCCGCAGTCATTCCTGTATGTGATGTTTCCATCGCAGATATTGTTGAAGTTTAAAAATTAAACATGAAAAAAGTTATTATAGTAGGTTCGGGAGGTCATGCCGCTGAGCTTAGAGATTATATTAATCATAATAATAATGCACGACCGGCTGATCGACTGGAAGTTCATGGATTTATTGATGATAATGAGGAGACTTATAAGCATTACGGGTTTTCTGAGCCCTTTTTAGGTGGTATAAAAGAGCATAAGGTCAATTCAGATGTGTTTTATTTGATGGGCATTGCAAATTTAGATTTTAGAAAAAACATTATTGAAAAGCTAAAGTCCGGTGGTGCCAAATTTATTGGTCTCATACATCCCACGGCGATTATTTCACCTTCGGCTGAAATTCACCCTACAACCATTATTTCTCACAATGCATCAGTTGGGGCAAAAGCAAAAATAGGAGAATTTAATATGCTTAATTCCCGATGTACCATCGGGCATGATTCTGTTATTGGAGATTTTAATTTTATTAGTCCTCAGGTCGCTATATCAGGAAACACTCAAATTGGTAATGGAAATCTTATTGGCACTAATGCCTGCACTATTCCAGGGATGAAGATTGGAAATAACAATAAAGTTGCAGCCGGTATGGTAATTTACAAGGTAGTCGGTGACGATAGTACAGTGATGTTTAGACACAAGGAAAGATTGATTATTAGTAAAAATAAATAATATAATTCGCAGGTTAAAAAATTATCATAGAACAATTTTTAGGAGGTAAATGTTATTTAATACGCTGGATTTTGCCCTTTATCTTCCAATATTTTTCATTTTATATTGGTTTGTTTTCTCAAAAAATATAAGACTACAAAACTTACTAATTCTAGTTGGAAGTTATGTTTTTTATGGCTGGTGGGATTATAGATTTTTAGCTTTAATTGTTTTTAGTACAGTCCTAGATTTTATAATAGGTATAAGGCTTTATGATAACATTAAAAGAGGAGGAAAATCTAAAAAACTTTACCTTTTATTAAGCCTATTAATAAATATTGGCTTTTTAGGTTTTTTTAAATACTATAATTTCTTTCTCGATAATTTCAAAAATGCTTTTTCATTTTTTGGTTATGAGTTCACATCAAGCTCTCTTAATATAATTTTGCCGGTAGGAATTAGTTTCTATACCTTTCAAACACTATCCTATACCATTGATATTTATAGAGAAAAATTAAAACCAACAAAAAACTTCATAGCATTTGGTGCATTTGTATCTTTTTTTCCGCAACTAGTTGCCGGTCCTATTGAGCGAGCTTCAAATCTATTACCACAAATTTTATCTCAAAGGGTCTTTAGTTACGAGAAATCTAAACAGGGCATTAGACTTATATTATGGGGGTTATTCAAAAAAGTTGCAATTGCTGATGCCTTAGCACCATCTGTAGATGAAATATTCGTAAACTATTCTATTTATCCATCTCATATTTTGATTATAGGTGCAGTATTTTTTGCTTTTCAGATATACTGTGATTTCAGTGGGTATTCTGATATTGCCAGAGGGTTAGCCAAGTTACTTGGCTTGGAACTCATGATAAACTTTAACTTTCCTTACTTTTCAAGAAGCATAGCCGAGTTTTGGAGAAAATGGCATATTTCTTTATCTACATGGTTTAGAGATTATCTTTATATACCATTAGGTGGCTCAAGAGTAAGTTTTCTAAAGAGTATAAGAAATGTTTTCATAATATTTTTAGTTTCAGGTTTTTGGCATGGTGCCAACTGGACATTCATTACATGGGGTGCTATTCATGCGTTTCTATTTATACCTTCATTTTTATTAAAAAACAATCGAAAAAATTTAAATGATGTAGAAGCTGGCAGGTTTTATCTACCTGCTGTAAAGGATGTAGTGAAAATACTGTATACCTTTAGTGTTGTTACTTTGGCGTGGATATTTTTTAGAGCTTCTTCAATTGATTTAGCCATAGATTATATATCTAATATATTTAGTTTTGATTTTTCATCTGTTGTTTTTTACAATCCTTATGACAATCAAGTATTATTTAAAGAATATATTTATATCTTGATGCTAATAATTTTAGAATATCTATTTATATCAAATATTGTAAATTTTTATTCCAAAAATAAAGTTACAGGCCTAATTGTAGATTCTATTTTATTTGTCTTAATCTTAATAAATAATCCTGTAAGTGATTCTTTATCATTTATTTATTTCCAATTCTAATGAGAGGATTTATTAAATACATACTTATATGGTTTTTTACGGTTTTTGTTTTATTGGAATTCACTCTAAGATTATTTGATTTGTCGGCAAACACAATGCCTACCACAAGCCTAAATAATGACTATGTGTTTAAGCCAAATTCTTCAGGTACATGGATTAGAGGTGGTCTCGCTGAGTTAAAAAACTATTACTCTATTAATAATTTAGGCTATAATAGTTCAATTAACTACAATGATCTAAGTGAAAATGATTTAAATATAGCATTAATTGGTGATTCATATATTCAAGGATTTCAAACTGACGTCAGAAATTCTATAGGAAGACAATTGGAAGGAATAATAAATCCAAATAAAACTGTTGTTCATGAGTTTGGCAGAGCAGGTGCAAATATTGTTGATTATCACAAAGTTTATAAACAATTTATTCAGCCCAAGAATTATGACTTTGTATTTATTTTGATCACCGATAAAGATTTAGAGCGATATAAACCAAGTTACATGAATAGAGGTGATAGAGTGCCTAAAAAGGATTTTACAAGAAAAATCTATGATTTATCTTATGTATTAAGGTATTTAAACATCAATCAGGGTATTGGAACACACTTTAGTAAATTGATTTCAAACGGACCAGAGTCTTTCGAAAGAATTGCACAAGAAAAATCAATTAAGAGCGAAACGTCAAAAAAGGAATACATAAATAGAATTAATTTAGAAATTATCAATAAGATCCCAGATGACATTATATTTATTCATGAAAAAGAAAAATTAAGTGACTATTTTATTGATAATTTTAATTTTAACTTTGTTGAAATAAGACATGATCTTCAACCTTTTAATCATGGTTTTGATAGCCATTGGAACTTTAATGGAAGGCGTAATTGTGCAACTTCAATTGCAAGATATATTCGTCAAAACCCAAAAAGAGCCTCTCAACCTAATAAAGGTGTTGATTTATAATGATAAGCAAAACTGTTAGTTACAAATTAAAAATTATTTTTGACTACACCCTTTCCTTCTTTGGTTTAATTTTTCTTTTTATTCCATTAATAATTATTCTAATAATTTGTTCCATTGATACAAAATCTCTTGGGCTTATTGCTCAGATACGAATAGGGCAACACGGAAAATCCTTCAAACTATATAAGTTTAAAACTATGGTAGATATTGACGGACCAAAAATTTATGTAACTACAGCAAACGACCCGAGAATAACAAAATTAGGCCGGTTTTTAAGAAAAACCAAACTGGATGAACTCCCACAATTATTAAATGTTTTAAAAGGAGAAATGAGTCTAGTAGGTCCACGGCCTGATGTCCCCGGCTATGCAGATAGATTAAAAGGAGAAGATAGAATAATACTCCAAGTAAAACCAGGGATAACAGGGCCTTCCTCTCTAGCGTTTAATGATGAAGAAGAACTCTTAGCAAAGCAAGCTGACCCAAAAGAATATAATGACAAGGTCATTTGGCCAAAAAAGATAGAAATAAACAAAGAATACATAAGAAATTATTCATTTAAAAAAGACATCTATTATCTTCTTAAAACTATATTTTAAATTAATACATTTGCTTACCAATTTATGCTTATGAAAAATCATTCGATAGCCGTTATAGGTTTAGGTTACGTTGGCTTGCCACTAGCGCGACTTTTCGCAACAAAATATCCTGTTATAGGTTTCGATATTAACCAAAATAGAGTAGATAAGCTCAACAGCGGTCATGACGATACCTTGGAAGTAGAAGATAAAATTTTGAAAGACGTTTTAGCTTCAACTAAGGAGAGTGCTTTCCAATCTAAAGGACTTTTTTGTACCACAGATTTACAGGACTTAACAGACTGTAATATATATGTCATCACCGTACCAACTCCCGTCGATAAAAATAATCGTCCAATCTTAACTCCACTAGTTAAAGCTTCACAAACAGTTGGAAAAGTTTTAAAAAAGGGAGATATTATTGTTTATGAAAGTACTGTCTATCCGGGTGCAACAGAAGAAGAATGTGTGCCGATTTTAGAGCAAAGTTCTGGACTTAAATTTAATGATGATTTTTATGTAGGCTATTCACCGGAACGAATCAACCCCGGAGATAAATTACATACGGTTGAAAAAATATTAAAGGTTACTTCAGGATCAACTCCAGAAATTGGTAAAGTAGTAGACGAACTATATGCTGAGGTCATTGAAGCGGGCACTCACTTAGCTCCAACCATAAAAGTAGCAGAAGCCGCGAAAGTGATAGAAAACTCTCAAAGAGATATCAATATAGCTTTTGTGAACGAGCTTGCTAAAATATTCAATCTCATGGATATTGATACACATGCTGTACTTGAAGCGGCTGGAACAAAATGGAATTTTTTACCATTTAAGCCTGGTCTTGTCGGAGGCCATTGTATTGGTGTAGATCCTTATTATTTGGCTCAAAAAGCTCAGGAAGTCGGTTATCATCCAGAAATAATCTTGGCTGGACGGCGCTTAAATGATTCAATGGGAGAATATGTTGCAAGTCAGATCATTAAATTGATGTTGAAAAATGATATAAGAGTGAAAAATTCTAATATTCTTGTCCTGGGCATTACCTTTAAAGAAAATTGTCCCGATGTAAGAAATACAAAAGCAGTTGACGTTGTTAAACAACTGATGACTTATGAAACCAATGTCGATATATACGATCCGTGGGCAAATCCTGTTGAGGTTCATGAAGAATATAATCTAACATCTTTTAAAGACCTTCCTGAAAAAAAATATGAAGCAATCGTTCTATGCGTAGCGCATAAGGAATTTGAAGTTTTAGATCTAAATGATTTAAAAACTGATAGTGCCGTAGTTTATGATGTTAAAGGTGTTCTTGCCGATAAAAGCGATGCTAAACTATAATTGACTTATAATTTTAAAAGAAATATGAAATTAAAGCAAACGGAGTTATTAAAAAATAAAACAGTTCTTGTGACTGGAGCTGCTGGGTTTATCGGCTCTAATTTATGCGAATTTTTAGTTGAAAATAATGTTAGCGTTAAGGCGCTTGATAACTTTGCCACTGGACATAAGCACAACCTCTCAAATTTACTTTCAAAAGCTAATTTTACCTTTATAGAAGGTGATATTACAGACTTAGATACTTGTCAAAATGCCTGCAGGAATGTAGATTTCGTTTTACATCAGGCAGCTCTTGGTTCTGTACCGCGTTCGATAGAAGATCCAATAAGAACCAATCAAGCAAATATTAATGGTTTTCTTAACATGCTGGTGGCTTCAAGAGACCAGGGCGTAAAGCGGTTTGTTTATGCAGCGAGTTCATCAACTTATGGTGATTCCAAATCGCTTCCAAAAGTTGAAGATATAATAGGAAATCCTTTATCTCCTTATGCCATAACAAAATATGTGAATGAATTGTATGCACAAAATTTCAAGTTAACTTATGATTTGGATACCGTAGGCTTAAGATATTTTAATGTATTTGGACGAAAGCAAGACCCCAACGGCGCGTACGCAGCCGTAATTCCAAAATTTGTTATTCAATTGATGAAGCATGAAAGTCCAACAATCAATGGTGACGGCACATTTTCCAGAGATTTCACATATATTGATAACGTTATTCAAATGAATGTGTTGGCAATTACTACTTCAAACAAAGATGCACTAAATCAGATTTATAATACAGCTGTCGGAGATAGAACAACCATCAAAGAAATGGCAGAACTTTTAAAAAAATATCTTTCAGTCTATGATGCTAAAATTGCAAACATAGAAATTAAACACGGTTCTAATCGAAAGGGAGATGTACCGCATTCATTGGCTTCTGTTGAAAAAGCAACAAAACTTATGGGTTACAAGCCCACGCATGAATTTAAAGAAGGTCTGAAAGAAGCTGTAGATTGGTATTGGGAAAACTTGTCAATTTAAAACCTCACTCATGGCATGTAAGACCAGTTTTATGATATGACTGATCCATTAGGTGCTCCAATATCGGCTTTTACAAAATACAACTTACCGTCTTTATCTTTACTCATTAGAATCATTCCCTCGCTAAGTTTGCCTCTTAACTTTCTGGGTTTTAGGTTCACCACGACACTTACCTGCTTGCCAACAATCTCTTCAGGAGCATAATATTCGGCGATTCCAGACACAATAGTTCTTTTTTCAAAGCCTAGATCAACTTTTATCACTAAAAGTTTATTTGCTTTAGGCATCTTTTCTGCTGAAATTATGGTGCCTACACGTAAATCTAATTTTGAAAAATCGTCAAACTCAATTTCAGATTTTATAGGCTCAAAACTAGAAATATTTTCTTTGTTATTCAGTTTGGTTTTTTCCAATTTTTCAAGCTGTTGTTCTATTTGTTTATCTTCTATTTTAGAGAACAATAATTTAGTTTTGTTTAATTGATGCTTGGCTGGTATTAAGCTATCTAAGGCAAATATATCATTCCAATCAGGTGTCTTTTCTAACCCACTTAGATTTAATATATTTTTCAATTTATTTGAAGTAAAAGGCAAAAACGGTTCACAGATTATACATAGAGCACCTGAGATTTGAAGCGCAACGTACATAATTGTTCTTGTTCGGTCAGTATTTGTTTTTACTTGCTTCCAGGGTTCTTCATCGGCAAGATATTTATTGCCAAGCCGGGCCAATTCTATCATTTTTTGTTGCGCCTCTCTAAATCTATAACGTTCTAAAGATTGTTCTATCTCCTTTGGAAATTCTTTAATTTTTTTAAGCACAGACTCATCAACGTCTAGTAATTCTGAAGGTTCAGGGACTATTCCACCATAATATTTATGTGTAAGAACAGTAACTCTGTTTATGAGATTTCCAAAAATGGCAACCAATTCGTTGTTGTTTCTGGCTTGGAAATCGGCCCATGTAAAATCATTGTCTTTGCTTTCAGGAGCATTGGCAGTAAGCACATATCTTAAAACATCTTGTTGATTAGGAAAGTCCTCCAAATACTCATGCAGCCAGACTGCCCAGTTTTTAGAGGTTGATAATTTCTGCCCCTCTAAATTTAAAAACTCATTTGCTGGTACATTGTCCGGCAAAACATAACTACCTTCAGCTTTAAGCATTGAGGGAAAAATTATGCAGTGGAAAACGATATTGTCTTTACCAATAAAATGAAGCAATTTAGTGTCTGCCTGTTTCCAATAGTCTTCCCAGTTTTTATCATTTTTTTCAGCCCATTCTTTGGTGGCAGAGATATATCCGATAGGAGCATCAAACCAAACATACAATACTTTGCCTTCGCCACCTTCAACTGGCACTGGTATTCCCCAATTTAAATCTCTGGTAACTGCTCTGGGTTTTAAGCCTTCATCAATCCAGGATTTACATTGCCCATATACATTTGGCTTCCAATCCAATTTATGACCTTCAATGATCCATTCTTTTAAGAAATCATTGTACTTGTCCAAGGGTAAGAACCAATGTTTAGTTGACTTTAAAGTTGGTATATTTCCAGTAATCGCAGATTTTGGATTTATTAAGTCTGTAGCGTTTAAAGATGCCCCACAATTCTCGCATTGATCACCATAAGCCCCTTCATGACCACATTTTGGACAGGTACCAGTTACAAACCTATCGGCTAAAAATTGATTTGCTTCCTGATCATACAGTTGTTCTGTGGTTTGTTCAATAAACTTGTTCTTGCTATGTAATGTTTTGAAAAATTCCGAAGCCGTATCATGATGAGTTTTAGATGTTGTTCTGCCATAGTAATCCAGGGCAATCCCAAACTCCTCAAAAGAAGATTTAATAATATTATGATACTTGTCTACAATATCTTGCGGAGAAACCCCTTCCTTTTTAGCTTTTATAGTGATAGGTACGCCGTGCTCGTCACTACCACAAACAAACAGAACTTCTTTATTTTTTAATCTTAAATATCTTGCATATATATCGGCAGGTATATAAACACCAGCTAAATGTCCTATATGTATTGGTCCGTTAGTGTATGGTAGAGCTGCGGTAATTGTATAACGTTTAATGTCTTTCATAAATTACAGAAAATTGAAGTGTCAAAATTACATAATCACTTTATATTTATTAGGTAATTGGTGTAAATAATGACGTTTGTAAAGTATTAATTCTAATTTTTTTAATTTTATTTGTAAATCTAATTTTAAACCAATTATTATGAAACAAATTCTTCTTTTATCGCTTGCATTTGTTCTTATATCCTGCTCAAATGATGATGAGAACAACAACGAGAATCCAAATCTAACCGATAATTTTCTTACAATCGGCAGTACTAACTATGAATTAAAAGGAGGTTCTATTGAAGATTACGGAGAGTATGAAGCAGGTATCTTTAATTTTGATATTGTACTTATTACAACTTCAGTTAATTTTATTGGTGGTGAATTTATGCCGGAAGACCAAGTTTACAGTGGGATATATTTCGAATTATTTACAGACAATCAAGGAGATTTGGCTGTAGGAACGTATACTCAAGTTGCTCTTGAAGATATAGGAGCTCAAACTTTTGAATATTCAGAAATTGCTCAAAATGTAGAATTTGAAGACGAAGATGATTCTGGAATATTCTCTGAACTCGTTGAAGGATCAATTGACATAATTAGTAATGGTCCGGAATATGAACTTGAATTTAATGGCGTTGATGATCTGGGAAGGACTATAAGTGGCTACTATAAGGGAACTTTAATTTCTGTAGACTAAAGATGAATACGCAGTAGAAACAACAATATTTTAATTTACAAGTCTGTTCAAAAAAAAAAGGGAAGCATTTTGCTTCCCTTTTTTTTTTAACTTTTATCTATGCTTCAAATGGCTCTATTGAAACATAAGATTTATCTCCTTTAGATTTATGAAATCTTACGATACCATCAATTTTAGCGTGTAAGGTATGGTCTTTACCAGCGTAGACATTTTCTCCTGGCTTATGAGCAGTACCTCTTTGTCTAACAATAATATTGCCTGCAACTGCAGACTGACCACCAAATATTTTTACACCGAGTCGTTTCGATTCTGACTCTCTTCCGTTTTTCGAACTTCCAACGCCTTTTTTGTGTGCCATGTTTTATGATTTAGAGTTTTCTATTGCTTCTATTAATTCTGCTTTTTTAAGACTTGAATATCCTTCAAGGCCTTTTTCTTTAGCAAGTGATTTAAGCTCAGCAACTGTCATATCACTTAAGCTATTACTTTCCTTTGCTTTTGGTTCAGTCTTAGTATTGGCTTCCTCTTTTTTTGGCTCCGCTTTCTTTTCAGCTTTTTTTGCTCCGGAAGCAACAATGTTTTCAATTTGAATCTCAGACAGATATTGTCTGTGACCATTTTTCTTTTTGTAACCTTTACGTCTTTTCTTTTTAAAGACTATTACTTTATCACCTTTTAGATGACGTAAAATTTTAGCACTTACTTGAGCGCCTTCTATAGCCGGGGCGCCAATTTGTACGTTGCCATCATTGTCTAAAAGAAGTACATTATCAAAACTCACGCTTGAACCCTCTTCTTCAGACAATCTATGAACAAATACTTTTTGGTCTTTTGCAACTTTAAATTGCTGCCCTGCTATCTCTACAATTGCATACATAGCTTATTATTTAATTTTTTTAAAGGATTGCAAATTTAGAACTAATTTTTCAGATAAGCAAACTTAAGATTTGATTGGATTTTTGAATAATTGCATAATAGTCAATGATAAAACTACAGCTGTTGCAAAACCCATCAAGGCTACCACAAAAATGAAAGTCCCAGCTCCGACATCAAAATTATTGTCCCAGCTAGTCAACATTGAATGAATGAAATTCGGATTGATTTCAGTGACGTAAACCGCCATAAAAATGGAAAAAATTATCGTAGCTATAAAACCTGCTATAACTCCACAGGAATAACCGTTGGAATAATTGTAATTTGAACCATATTCCAATCTTCTGTATCTAATAGCTTCAAAAATACCAAAACCAGTAATTACACCGTTGAATAAACTGAAAAATGGATTAATATGAAGATTAAAAAGAGAAAGTAATAAAAAGTAACCGATTAATGATCCACTAATCGCAACCCCAAAACGCACTGGTAATATGAATTTATTCATTTTTTTATTTGTTAAATTAATAATTTAAGCTTTTAAAGAGGAAAATTTTTCAATTTATTAACCTTATAGCTTTAAAAACCTCTTTCTTTTTGTAGTTTTTCGTAAGCCTCTTGAACTTGATTAAATTTTTCTCTAGCGCCTTTTTGATAAGCTTCATCCATATTTACTAGCTTGTCGGGATGATATTTTTTAACCATTTTTCTGTAGGCTTTTTTAATGTCTTCATTACTTGCATTTTTGTCTATTTCCAAAATTTTATAAGCGCTATCGGCAGATTTAATAAACATAGCTTTTATGCTCTGGAAATCATAGGATGTAATGCTAAAATATCGTGATATTTCCTGTAGTTTTAATATTTCTTTTTCCGAAATGTGCCCATCTGCCTGGGCAATATTAAAAAGGAAATGAATCACCTGAAGTCTAACTTCATACCTAAGTCTAGGTTTTAAGTACGCACATATCTTAGAAGCAGAAATTTCTCTTTTTTTTATGACCTCATTAAAGGTTTTAAAAGTAGCGTTTGCACGATCTTTACCATAGGCTTGAACAAAATAATGTCTCACATAATCTAATTCTTTTTGGCTTACATTTCCGTCAGATTTTATAACAAGACTTGCAAGAGAGAGTAAATTAAGTTCAAAGTCACCTGGAGTAACGGTTTCCCTTGATCTAAAGGTAGTTTTAAAAGGATTCTGATTCTTTTTAGGCATCAGCATAATGTCTAAAAGACTTCCAATTAAGTAGCCAGCAAGGGCACCAATAAACCCTCTGGCCATAAATCCAATAAAAGCCCCAACCCATTTAAGCATATAAAAAAATTAAGCTACAAATATAAAGTCATATTTATCCAGGGCTAAAATTTTAGGTGAATATTACGATAATTAAACAATTGGTTTGAAAAATATGAGAAGTTTATCTTACGAAGTAGGGATTAAAATATTTTGATAATATGTATTTTTGAGCCATGCCTAAAATAAAAATTATAGAATGTCCCCGCGATGCCATGCAAGGAATAAAGCCATTTATTTCAACGGTCTCTAAGGTAAAATACATTCAAAGCTTATTGTCCTGTGGATTTGATACCATAGATTTTGGAAGTTTTGTTTCTCCTAAGGCAATTCCCCAGATGAGAGATACGGCAAAAGTACTTGAAGATTTAGACCTTTCCGAAACTAATTCTAAGTTATTAGCTATTGTAGCCAATTTGAGAGGTGCTCAAGATGCCGTTCAGTTTGAAGAAATTGATTATCTAGGGTATCCTTTTTCTATCTCTGAGAATTTTCAAATGAGAAATACGCACAAAACAATTTCTCAATCGATTGATGTATTGAAAGGAATTTTAGATTTAGCAGAAAAGCATAATAAAAGTGTTGTAGCTTATCTTTCTATGGGTTTCGGTAATCCTTACGGAGATCCATGGAGTCCGGATATCGTTGCTGAATGGACAGAGAAATTAGCTAAAATAGGTATAAAAATACTTTCGCTATCAGATACAGTAGGGACTTCAAAAGGTGAAGTCATAGCTGAATTGTTTTCGTCTTTAATCCCAAAATATCCGAATATAGAATTTGGAGCACATTTGCACACGACGCCTGATGGTTGGTTCGAGAAAGTCAATGCCGCATATAAAGCCGGCTGCAAAAGATTTGACGGGGCAATACAAGGTTTTGGTGGTTGTCCCATGGCAAAAGATGAACTCACAGGAAATATGCCTACAGAAAAACTCCTCTCTTATTTTAATACACAGCATTCTTCACACGGCGTTAAGATGACCCGTTTTGAAACTGCCTACAACAAAGCGCTAGAGCTTTTTAATGCTATAGAATAAAAAATCCCTTTTCGGGATTTGGGAACTTATTCTTTTGCAGGGAACAAGGGATTATTTTCATGATCCCATTTTAAGTTATCTTGGGCAAGCTTAAAAATCCAAATCACTATCGTGATATCATGTTTTTTATTTTTTTTCACTTATGAAATCTTTTAGCTTTCAATGTTACTAAAAACAAAAAACCCATCCCGACATTTTCGGGATGGATTTCTTTTTGCAGAGAGGAAGGGATTCGAACCCTCGATACGCTTTTGGCGTATACACACTTTCCAGGCGTGCGCCTTCGACCACTCGGCCACCTCTCTTTGTTGAGCCTTCGAACTCCAATCCCAAAAATTCTGAATCGGGGCGAGCACCTCTACATTTGAGAATGCAAATTAAAGCATATTTTATACATTAAACAAAGAAAGTCTACCCTTTGAGATACAAAAGAAATAATACAAAGAAAGAAAAATGAGGCTTCTATTCAGTAACCTCACCTCTTAAGGAAGTTTCGAAAATTGTTTTAAAAACTTTCATGCTTAAGCCTTTAGGAAGTAAATACATCATTTTTCCAAGAGCGCTTTCTGTCGTCATATCCTTACCTGAAATGATTCCGATTTTTTGTAAACGCTGACTTGTGTAGTACTTTCCCATCACCACTTGTCCTCCTATACATTGGGTGACGTTTACAACAGGTATGGATTGTTCAATTTTTTCTTTTATCCCATTTATAAACCAGTCTTCGGTTTTAAAATTTCCACTACCGAAGCTCTCTAAGACAATTCCTTTGACATGAGGAATATTAATTAAAGCTTTAAAAACTATTGGATCGAGTCCCGGAAATAATTTGAGTAGCAATATTTTATCTTCTAAATCCTGATGTAAAATGATCAATTTTTCTTTTCTTACTTTCCTTATAGCAGTTTGATTTACTTTTAAATTAACTCCAGACTCTATTAAGGGTGGATAATTAGGTGAGTCGAAAGCATTAAAATGTTCTGCGCTTGCTTTGGTCGTTCTATTGGCTCTATAAAGTTTATATTCAAAATAGAGTCCAATTTCTTTTATAACTGAAATTCCATTTTGCTTTAAGCCTGCAATCTGTATACTCGAAATCAAATTTTCTTTAGCATCGGTTCGTAAGTCTCCAATTGGCAATTGAGAACCTGTAAAAATTATTGGTTTTGCTAGATTTTCTAGCATAAAAGATAGGGCAGAAGCAGTGTAAGACATTGTGTCACTGCCATGTAAAACCACAAATCCATCATAACATTCATAATTTTTATAAATAATATCTGCTAATTTTTGATATTCAACAATGCTAAAATCTGAGGAGTCTAGAGGATTTTCAAAACTTAGTGTATCTATTTCGTGTTCTAGAAGTTTTAATTCAGGAATTTTTGATAGTAGTTCGCTAAAATTAAACGCCTTGAGACTACCAAATTCGTCATCTCTGACCATACCAATGGTTCCTCCTGTGTAGATTAATAAAATTTTGGATTTAGAGGTTTTCAAACATTTTGATTTTAGACTCCAAATACATCTTTGGAATTTTTTGTTGTAATTTCAGCGAGTTGTTCTAAGGGAATACTATATAAATCAGCTAACTTTTTAGCGATATAAATAACATATGAGGATTCATTTCTTTTTCCTCTAAATGGTTTTGGTGTGAGATATGGTGAGTCTGTTTCTAAGACAATATGCTCCAAATCAATCTGATTTATAAAT
>Ga0207419_1000806_pt1 | contig 26176 bp, 41 predicted proteins | sample ElkSloMetagenome_4_FD_184723 | JGI IMG/M metagenome (GOLD analysis project Ga0207419, IMG submission 184723) | Hot spring microbial communities from Elkhorn Slough, Monterey Bay, USA - MD2A (version 2) | ecosystem: Environmental > Aquatic > Marine > Intertidal zone > Estuary: Microbial mat ... | reverse complement strand
CAATGCTCTCTATTCCCTCCATCAGAAGCGTATCCCCAAGACCGAATCAGCGCTAGTGTATTTCCTTGAACCAATAACCTAAACAAGAGAAAGGACGCAAAATGAACGATACGCATAATTTCCACCGAACAATTGCTCAACCGATCCCCCTGGGCGCGGTGTCTCAGGTACTGTCTGATTTGTCAATTCTTGGCTGGGAGCCAACGACTATAATCCCGGTAACGATTCAGACATCAAAACTTGCCGGAGCGCAGCCGGAAAGTGCGGCAATGTTGATAGTCCATAAAACAGTGAAAATCGGAACGGTTCCCGATAATTTCACGGTAAAAATGACAAATGAGGGTATAGAAATAGTAAAAATTACAACCGACGGAGCGAACCAATGAAAACCATGAACATAAGATTTTCAAACGACCAGGCGAAAAAAATTCGGCTCTTAGCAGTCGAAAATGATACATCAGTAACCGATATTGTAGTATCCGGAGTGATCCATACTATAGGTAAAACCACAGAGGGTAAAACCATTTTACATGATGCGAAAAAATTAACCGAATGGAAGCGAGGAGAGCGTGACAAAAAGAAAACGCCCAAAGAGACGTAAATTGGGGTCGTGGATTGTATCGTTGATATTATATATGGAACATAATAATATCTCTCGGTATGATTTGGCGGACTTGACGGGTTATTCCACATCCAGAATAACCTCCATTTTGTCGGGCCGTGAATACACAACAACTTCCCCAGTATGGTTAAAAATAGAGAAAGCATTGGGTATTTCCGGATTGCAAAATTATAGGGAAACATTGACAGTGAATAAGCGCTGAGCTATACAAACGGAGCTAGAATTATGAGTTTGAAAAGAGTCTGCGATTTCTGCGGAGCTGATTATGATGGCCGAATAAATAAATATCACGACACACGTCCTGGTGGAGTCGACGATATAAAACAGGATAATAAAGAAATGGATTGGGAAAGTGAGTATAGGCCACCATCTTTGCATAATAGTTATACTTTGAGAATCCATTTTACCATGCTCTCGAGTCCATCTATAGAATTGGATGTATGTCCAATTTGCTGTTATAAAAGGCTTATTGCATATGCGGGAAAATTATCCAAGCAAACTGTTATGACCACCAATTAAAAATGTTGCCGAGGTTAACAATGGCTTTATTTTGGGGTATTGAAAAAAACGGACACGGAATAATCTATCAGGATAACATTCCATTCTATTCTATTAACCAAGAAAAATCGAATAACTATTTCTCAGTTGAGGAATACGGTTTTCTAAATTGGCAAAGAATTTTTCGTGTCGAGATTTTTCCCGATTCTTTTCCGAGAATTGAATTTTCCGGTGATAAAAATCTAAATCCTTTTTTCTCTATAGATTCAAATTTAGATTTAGGTTTAGATAAAAAAGATTTTACTGGTTTTTTTAGTTCCGATTTTGTGTTCGATATTTGGGAAAATTCGGGAACATTTTTTCATAATTTGCATCTTTTATACAATCAATCAGTAGTACCCCAAGTATCGGATACATTACTACACACCGGCCATAGCCGCTTTGATACATCCGGCATATTGACATATACGTGCCATGATAGACGACCTTCCAGGAAATTATATTCTATTCTTGCGCAGAGGCTTACTAAATAGCTATATTGTATTTATTGTGGGTTGGTAGGTCCGGGGAGGTTTTTTGTGTTATCCTTCCCTTCCCGGACCATTTTACAATGAAAGTGTTTTGATATGGCCAAACGACGGGACATAGCGGCGTATGTTCTGCAAAACTTTACATTAGGCGAATTGCAAAAAGGCATATATATGCCACGTGAGGTTATGACAGAAGATTCCGACGGTCGCACAATCCACAAAACAGTATTAAGGCCCGTAAAAGGTACGGGAATACCCGCTTCAACAATTTCGAGAATGTTGCTCCCCCAAAATCACCCCAAATATTTACAACCGCGAAAAACAACATTAGATAAATTCCGTCGATTTTACGAGCGTTTTGCTTATAATGCCGTGAGAAGTCAAGGCACCGGCCAGCAAGAAGCACAAAAAGCTCGAAGGATTGACCCGTCAAAATTAGATGCTAAATTAGAGGTATTCAGGAATACCGCAAAGACAATCTCACAAAATAAAAATATCCCCCTCCCCTATATTATTTCTGGTATGTCAATATCTAACAAATATAAATCTTCAAAAGATTGGGAAAATTATTTGAAAGATAAAAAATTCACCCCATTGACAATTAAAGAAATAATCCAAACTAGCAAAGAAGTTGCCTTTTTTCCGCAAAAAATTAGTAAAATTACTCAAAAAGTTAGAAAATACGGACGAAAAGCAAAACGTAGAAGCAAAACAAAAACAAAGCGTAAATAAAAGGGATACAAAATTGTTACATCCATTACAATTTGACCGAGCTATAGTCAATACCTGGAAACGCGAAAACGAGCGGGTTGAGTTATCCAAATTTATTGGTATTGACTCAGAAGCGTATACAAATGGGTATCCTTTTATGTTTGGAACCTCCGAAGGGGATATAATTACACCAAACGATTTTATCTCTGAAATATTCTCACCAAGATACATAAATGCGAATTTTTTACTATGGAACTTAAAATACGATGTAGGCGCAATTGTCCGGTCGCAATTACCGATTGCGAAAGCTAAGGAGTTGCAGGAACTACAAAAAACCGAATTCGACGGATATATTTACACGTACATACCCCATAAACATTTGAAAATAGCTGAAAAAGGCAACCAAAAAAAAGCATGGGTACAATTTTGGGACGTAATGCAATTTTACCGTATGTCGCTGGATAATGCATCTAAAAAATATCTGAATGACAAAAAGAAAAAACAAACAACAAAGCAATATACCCTTGAATACGTCCGGGAAAATTGGAAAAATATTTGTTCATACTGTATAAAAGATGCGTATTTGACTAAAAGATTAGGATTGTTATTTTTTGATAAATTACATGAGTTGGACCTGCCGGTTGCGAGTATATATTCTGGAGCGTCAATTTCTTCTGTTTACATTAACAGTCGAATGAAGGTTTTCACCGCACACGACTGGTATTACAAAAGAAACCGTATTGTAGCATATGCATGTGAAGCGTATCGTGGTGGTAAATTTGAAGTTACGGCACGCGGTTCAGGCAATGTTTACGCATATGACATAGTTTCAGCGTATCCTTATGAAATCACAAATTTGATTGACATAAAATCGGCAGACTATAATTCGACAAAAATATATCAAAAAGATGCAGTATATGGGTATTTGAGAGTATGTATAAATAATCCAGACGGGAAACATTTACCGACAGGGATTTTTAAGAATGGGGTGTTAATATATCCGGCCGGAAGATTTTATACTACTATTACAAAACAAGAATATGAGTATATGGTTTTTGAACTAGATATTGACGTTGAAATTTTACAAGCCGAATGGCTTTTTGTAAATCGTATTCGGTATCCATTCCGGAAAGTATATAACGATATTTTTCAGATGAAGGACGATTGCGCCAAGGGGACCATGATGTATAATGCAATAAAAATTATTGCAAATGGATACTACGGGAAAATGGTTCAATCGATCCCGGACAAAATTACTGGTAAAATAAAAGTTGGGCAGGATTGGAACCCAATGTACGCGGCGGTGATTACGGCAAATACTCGTATACGAGTTACTCGGATACAAAACGAACTTAAAAGTGATTGCGTTGCGGTTCATACCGATTCCGTTTTTACTAAAGTTCCTCTTGACAAAAAATATACCAAAGTAAGGAAAAATAAAAAATTAGGTAGTTGGGAATTAGAGAAATCGAAAATAAATACTATTTTGATTGCATCAGGTGTATATCAGATGGGTGACAAAAGCGCTTTTCGCGGTGTAGTTCCCGTCAAACGCAAGAAAAAGGGTAAAATTGTCCAAGACGATTGGAAAACAATTTTGAAAAAGGCAGGATGCCAAGAAAAATTTAGATATGTTCAATCACCACAACCGGAATCATTTACGTCGGTAATGGCTCGTAATCGCTCACTCGACGAAATAAATTTATTTAAGCCGGAACCCAAGGATATTGACGTTAATATGGATACCAAACGAGTATGGACGGAAAAAACGAACGCAAAAAAATTGCTTTTAGATTTTCAATACTCAAATCCACATATAATTTCTGAAACAAAACCGCCCGAATATTGGAAAACTCATATTCCTTGTTGCATTATTTAGTACACATATATTATATTATTACTAATCGATTAACGATTGACTTTCTCACAAACCTAAACGAAAGGATGTCACGATGAAAAGCGTGAAAAAAATCACTCTCAAAGAATGTGGACTATCGTCGAAAGTTCTCGTGCGTATGCTCGAAACATATTTGCCGATGTACGAAAAAACGGGAAGAGACATCCCGCTGATGAGAGTTTCCGGCCGTGTCGATTCGCATAAAATTGCGGTGTCGACAAAAAATGCGGAAAAAGAGTATACCAGATTTATCGGCGAATTCCAGGCGAGAAATGTAGCGACCGGAGAGATATATCGGTCATTTGAATGTATTTTGCCCGAGGTCGGTGAAATTGCGGTACGTTCTGCCATGTCGACAATAAAGGACGGAGAATCGGTCACTTTTATTATGGATATCGGTATGAAACCGACCTACAAAGAAGATCCCGGATCGATGCCTTACCAATTTGGGGCAGATGTACATGGAGAAAGTAAGCCATTGGATTTTTTGACTGAATTAGAGGAAATGGCTCCTCCACCTCCGCAATTGCCTGACCCGGCAGATCTTAAAATTGAGGATAAAACAGAAGAAACAGAAAAAACAGAAAAAACAGAAAAATCAGCAAAAAAGAAAAAGTGAGTCTGAATTATACCGAACGCCGAACGGTATAATATAGAGAGCCGGGAATTTATTTCCCGGCTTTTTTTCGTGCAATTTTTGAAAATGCGGCCTGTCCCAATTCCATAAACCCGGCCACCTGCTCAGGATTATTTTTGACGTATTTATTTAGTTCATCCCAAAAAACGCCACGTGGGGGTCCAGCTTTTTCCTCATCGCCATCATCGTTATCAATCCCCGAAAGATTATCTAAAATAAAATTTTTTACACCGTCGTGATCCCCTGAATACCCTTCAGCTTCTAAATTCGCGCGAATTTCATCGAATTCGACAGGTGAAAAAGATAACCAAAAACCGGGAATCTGTTCGCCGTTCATTCGACCTCCTCCCCAAAGCGGTCGATCAAATCAGCGTTCGAAAATACACCATCCGCTACGCCTTTACGCTCGCAATAATACGCAATCATGCGCAAAGAATTTTCGACGGATTCCAGCAGATCAAACAAATCACCGCCGAAATCTGCTCCCGTTTGCGGGTGTGGGACACGTGTGTTCAACCGATCCGACAATTCCGACAATGATTTTTGATTTTTTTCTTGTGGCATGAGTTATTCCCTCCGTATATTGTAGTTATGAGATATCCGTACAAAGCAAAATACGTAATGACCGGGGGAACAGCAAATGAGACCGGCACAATGATGCATAAATGTGTAGATTTGTATTATTACGATATGATACCATACTCCCATTATGCATTTACAGATATATTTGATATTATCGCGGGGGTTCCATATAATCCAGACCCTCCCGAGGCGGAAACTATCCAACGACCATATTATACGATGCATTCGCTGGGATTAGGAGGAGATTGTGATGACAAGGCTATCGCTATTGCATCATGGGCTAAAATAGTAAAATGCCCAGATCCGAACACCGGAAAAAGCTACCGTTTTTTAGCAGTCCGTAGCCCCAACAAAACGCAGTTGCACCACGTATATGCGGAAATTTTTTTGGACGGTGAATATATACCCGCAGATTGTACGTACAGTTTTAACAATCCCGGAATAATAAGGGGGCCATATGCTGAATACCGAATCATTTGACGTTCCGTCGATTGGCCCGATCGTCCTGGCAACTATTTTATCTATTATTTTTATTCGGAAAGAAAAAAAGGAGGAATCAAAATGAGCAAGACTTTGCAAGAAATGATTAACGAATGGAAAACCCGATTTAAAATGAACCTCAAAACCAAAACCAAATCCCAGGCTATGCAAGCGTGGGTGACCAATGCCAAGCGGACATATGAAAATATAAAAAATATTGAATTGTCACCTGGATATAATACCAATGATTATAACGCCGTCTTGGAATGGGTCGCCATTCTTGACGGGCTCAAGGCTGCAATCGAAGATCTTTTTGGGGATTTTGCGAAACTTAAGGCAGATCATCCATATTTGTACGCGGATGCTATGTCATATGATAAAAAAATATCTTCAACGGTCGCTTTCCTCATGGGAGAGGTTAACGAATTTGCCCCTGAAGATCACAGAGGAATAAAACAGAATTTAACCACAACCGCCGGGGATCTGAAGCTTCAGCGAAAATATGAATCATTAAACATGTGGTTCAAAGAAACTTTTGGATTTACAGAAAAAGAAATGGAATTACTTGCAAATTTCAATGTTGACAATATCCTGTCTTCCAAAATAGGGAAATTGATAAAATGGGTTCGTAATGGTTCAAACCCAACGTATAAAATCAATCAGATATTTCCGGGAGAATACGACGGAACGACAATGACAGGTGCGCTTAAAAAATTGGATTCAGCCGGGTATGCCAATGTTGGTACTCCTATGGACGGTCCTATGGGAAAAGCTCTCCCGATTGTACTTGGTGCCGGTGTTGCATATTTTGCTCTTAAGGGGTAATCCATGAAATATTTAGAGAATGAAAAAGGTTTGAAGTTCGATACTTCAGAGCTTATTGAAAAAACCAAATTCATACTAAGGAATACTTTAGAGGAAAAAGTCAATACTGCTATTTCCCGCGCAGAACCCGGACCGGAAAATAATTCCGACAATAGTGATATACCGTACTATGCTATGCTCCCGCCCGCCAAAGGTTCTGAAAATATAGCGGACGAGCTGAGAAATCCCAAAATTTCTTGTAATTTATGGTCCTTCGACAGCTCTTGGTATTTTAGCCAAAATCAAATGAAACCGCCAATCATTAACGGAAAAAGAAGATCAAAAATAATTTTCGATGCATACCCTTACCACGTACCGTTAAATTCAATCGAAGATGATGACAAGTCAACCGTCAAACCAGTAGGTAGTATTTCAAAATACCTAAATCCATTAGGCACATCATATAAAATTTTTAACTCAAAATATGATTACAAAAACGGACCTTTGGATACTGTATATACACAGTTTCAAGACGCATACTTTCGAAATAGATATTGGGTTGCCAGGTATGTGACTTTTATGATCCGGCATAATTATATTAGTTTGAATAATTATAACTACACATTGGATACGACGAGCGATTTACAAGATTTTATTTATCTCCTAAAATTACATCCTTTGGCCGGTGTGAGCCCTTATGATAGTAGTTTTTGGGCACATCATATGGAGTCGTTGACACGTCTTGTATATTGGCATTATCTAAAAATAATACATCATGGAACATGGATTGCACGTTGGGAAGATTTACCAAGTCTTGATGCAGCTAATGATACACAATTGAATATATTACTAAGACAGCCTGATGATTGGCTACGCAGTGCGGCGATCTATACTCGTATTTGCAAATCCACCGCGAAACAATGGACAGATTGTAATAGTTATTATGTTCAAACATATGATCCAGATAGAGGAACAAATGCAGTTAGATACCTGAATTCTCCAATACTTTCTCGTTATTGTGATTATCCGTTTCATACTCATCATCAAGGGGATGTAAACGCTACGGATTACGTCGAGGCCCCCGGTGATAAAACATGGGAAGGGTTTTGGATGTGGTTTAACCCTCCGACTGGTAAAGAAATTTCGTCTCATTCCGGGATTTTCAAATCCTCACCGGAAGAGTTAAAACTTTATTTACCCAAAGACATAGTTATTCTAGCAAAAAAAGCCATTCAGCGGGCGCAGGACCTTGCACTTAGCAGTATTCAAAAAACATTGGCCGCGCAAATTGCAATTGAAAATGAAGAAGTACACGACCAACATGAAGACTATACCAAACCTGAAGAGAACCCATTTTTGGTATACAATCCCAAAGAATCGGAAGTTGCCGGAAAGCCCGTATTTACAGATGTTAGCATAAGGCCCGGCAAACAAAATATATCATATACGGGCAGTAGGTATTCGCTCAAAACATACCAGCAAGTCCCAGGGAAACTCTATGATATGCTTAGAACTCCCAATGAAAAAGGGATGTTGGTTAAGGGCGGAGGCAATGGTCCAGAAGATAAAAATTCTCTTTTACCATTACTAGCGTTGGGCGCAGCCGGGTTCTATGTGTATACTCAAGTCAAAGGCGGATGACAAATGAAAGAGATTGACAGACTAATGTATGGCTATCGAAACTCTTCGGGAGCAAATATCCCTACGGTCGGGAAATATATCATACTGGGCGTGATTGTTTTTTTCACCGTAGAATTATTTACAAAGGATTAAAAATGGCCTGGTTATCCGCTGTAATATCCGCCGCGAAATTTGGACTAGAGTCTACAAAAGAGTATACTGATGCAATGGTACGAGATATGCCGTATCAAACACAGATGAGCATGGAGCAACATAATAAAATCTTGACGGAATATGAAAAAGCAGCAAGAGACAAAAAGCAAAAAGAAAAATTTGGACAGTATGCTATAATTGCAGGCTTAGGCATAATTTCGATTTGGGTACTAAAAGGACAATAGTTTATGGTACTAAGATCTAATAAATTAGGGGGAATAGGGGATCTTATTTATTCGTTAAATCCGAAAGAATTTAATGAACCTCCTGATTATTCATTATCATACCTCGAACATGATCTCGATGAAATCGACCGAAACATAGAAAAACCTGACCGTACATTATTATATGTCGCAATTACAGTGACGGCCGCTATTTTACTTGCGGCAAAAACATAAAAATAGGAGGTAATGAAATGAACAGAATGAATTCTCGAGTTGTAATGCTTGGAAATGATGATTTCTTTTCCAGCGCATCGTCGGATTGGGGAGAATTGTACGGAACCTCAACTGACGATGAGGGTTCAAACGCGTGGGATATTGCCGATACCCTGTTAAACAAATTGGGAGATTTTGGGATAGCAATGGCCCAGGCTCGAGCCAATAAACAAACCGCCTCTTCCCCAAATGATCAAGAAAAATGGAATCAGGTGATGATGCGCTTAGAGCAGATGGAAAACGAAAAAAGTAAAATTTCCGGAAACGCCATGCTTATTGGCGGGGGAATACTTGCTGCGGGTATTGCTTTTTTTGCTCTTAAATCGTAAATTATGAACGCAAGAAAAATGTATACTGATTTTCACGGGCACGCGGTTCGTTTTGCTAAAAATATTTTTTACCGCAAACCCAAAAAATTTGTATTTCTCGGCAAAGCGGTAAGAATCGAATACCTATCCGACAAGAAAAACGGAGGTGGGGACGGGGAACCTGCGGTATATTACCATGATTTTAAAAGGGGCGTGTATTTGTATACGGATGACATAGGTAGACAATTATACATCCTGAAAAATGGCAAAGAATATATTCAAGTGAATAATCGGGGAATAATATCATAATGGAAAACGAAAAAAATGCAAATTTGACAAACGCGCCACAAGAAAACCCGGACACATCGATTCAAACCGGATTGTCACCGGCAGCGCGAAAAGCGGCTTTGTCCTTGTTGCCATTATCCCCAGCACCATTGACCGGACCGGATGCCGCATACGGTTGGGTACGCCTTGTGGTATACGGCGGTCTCACATATGCCACATGGTCAAGGGCAAGAAAACTTGGATATGTATTTGCGGGTGCAACTGCTATGTCGTTAGGATCTTCACTCTCAGCGGTTGCCTGGAATGGGGTTAAAAATGGCTAAGTTAGATCAGTTTCTGGATGCGCTATCGGTTGCAGGTACGGTAACCGGGTACACCGGTAGTTCCCAGGAGGGGGCAAAAGCGGCAGGGTATTCGGCGTGGGTGCAGAATGTTACGGGGCAAACACCATACATAAGGGCATTGGCAAACCAGCGCGCGGAAATTGTATTGACCCAAACCCAACAAAAAGCAATGAGGAAGTTTTTCGACAGCCAGGTAAGGGGAATACTGGAAAAAGGTGATCCGCCAACGGTCGAATATGGATTAGGAGAAGTTTTAAAACCATGGGCGTTACGTTATGCGTTACCCGTTGGTATTATCATTTTTCTTGTCGGTATGACTTCCGGGAAAGTATTTTTTAACCGATGAACAGTATTCCGGTATACAAAATGGATGATACCCGAAAGCGGGTATATTATACGTATGTTTTAAAGTTGGAAAATGGGGAAAATTACGTTGGATCAACTTCGAACCTGGATAGACGCTGGAAACAACATATACAAAATGTTGACGGATCGAAAAAAACTAGACGCAATAAACCAATTGCAATAATACATTACGAAACACATTTGACAAGACTTGACGCGGTAAAACGCGAAAATGCTTTAAAAAACCAATTTCTTAAACCAAGTGCAAAGTTGCACAAAACAAAGGGGTGTACAATGGTAAAACGTAAAAAACGTACCACGAAAAAAAGAGCAGCAACTAAAAAACGTCGTGCAAGTCGCCGCCGGAATCCGTATGCAAAACGGCGGATGAGTCGAAAAATTAGAGCCAAGCGTCCGGCTCGACGAACCAGGCAATATAGAAAACGCCGGTCGCTTGCCCGACGACGCAATGCGCCAATATCATTTAAAAGACGACGAAATCCGGGACGTAAATTTCGAAGGCGTTCTTACCGCCTGCGACGCAATCCTGGTATGAAAAAAATGTTTTCGTTTCTCAATCAGAAATTTTTGATGAGAAGCGCGGGAATAGCCGGGGGAGTTGCGGCGGGATATATTGCAATGCCTTTATATACCCGGATGCTCCCTGAATCGGTGACATCGACCAATCGCCGGTTTTACGGCCTTTTGAATGTTTTGCTCGGAGGTCTGATTTTTGTCGGGTCCCGTAAGGGCGTGGGTAAGGACTTCGGGATTACGCTATCGGGAACGGGTGTATACGATTTGGTTGCAAAACTGCTCCCGGATCTGGGTCTGCCCGCACTACCCAACAGCTCTGCAATGATCGATCAATTGCTCCCCGAAGAAAAGCCGGCTGCCCTGGAAGCAAATTATTATCCCCGACGTAGTCTAAGTGCAAATTATAGGCCGCGAACCCGTATGAGTGCCAATTATCAGCCTGGACTATCCGCGAATTACCAGGCTCCGGCGCTATTTGGAGGGGCGGGGAATAGTTCTCCGGATATGGGACTATAAAACGCATGGGTATATTTTAACCATATACCCATGCATTTATCATCGGCATCATATATTTTAAGAAATGAATTATGTTTTCACTTTTTTAAACTTTGGAGAGTAAAATGATTAGCAATCAAGCGTTAGAAATGGTAAAATCCATGCAAGGTGGGGCTTATTCGCCCACGGCCAAGGAGGTTAAATCGTGGGTGCTATGGGACACACGGTATTTTAACTCCACAATTAACAATGCGACTCTATTTTCCGTCGCCCAGGGTGGTGGTTGGCGTGGAAATACGATCAAAAGCAAAAACGAGACGAACCTGGAAGATCCTGGCCGTCTGCCTTCGGGCCAAATGATGATTATGACACATTTTGCAACAATGCTGATTGTGCCGCAATTGTCGACCGCTACCGATACGGCTGCACTTGCCCGGTCGTTTACAAATCTGCTTTGTTCATCTGTTTTCGAATTTACAATTCGGAACAAGGCATTCGAATTTCAGGTCCACGGTTCCGAGCTGCTGCCGAGACCAATTTTTCTGCCCGGTCTTCAGGACAATGACACCGACGCAAACGATGTTTTCCAGGTTGGTCGATCAGTGACTTTTGGTTGGCTCAATCTTGATCCAGTCCCGATTCCCGTCGGTGATACCGAGGGTTTTACAATTTCCCATGAAATACAAAACCCTGACACCACGGTTGATGCGATTCTCGATGCGGACTCAGCGGCACTCAGTACCGCAAATGCCACCATGCAATTTCTTCTCAAGGGTGTAACCGTTCACTCAAAATAACGGACAAAGCATAAGGATAAGGATAAGGATAAGGATACACTAACTATTACTGTAAATTTTTAGAGAGAGGACAAAAAAGATGAATCAGATTTCCAGAACGGCGCTTGCGCTTGTCTCAATGGCTTTTGGCGGAGCATATGCTGAAAATGTTAAGGAAGTGAAAAGTCACAGAATTTGGGATACGCGGTATTTCTCAACGACGGCCACAAACGCAACCATGTTCAACATTCCGATTGGCGGGGCTTGGCGTGATGGGACGAAATCCAAGAATGAAACAAATCTTTACTCTTCGGGTCAACTTCCCAAGGGTCAAGATATGATTATCACCCATATGTCAACTGCGTTGATTGTCCCAAGTGCAATTGCGGATAATGACACCGCGCACCTGGCAAGGGCATTTTCAAATATAATGGGATCATCATATTTTACCTTGAAAATCAAGAATAAAACGGCAGAGTTCGAGTGTCCAGGATCTCTGTTTTTTCCTAAGCCTATGTTTATGGTCGGTCCGCAGGTTGCAAATGGTGAAGATAGTGTAACCGTTGGCAGGATACTTGGCTACGGTTGGTATGATTTCTCACCCGTTCCGGTCCCGCTCGGAGCAGAGGAGCATTTTTACGTTAACCAAACCGTTGGAAACCCGACGGCTGCGGTTGAAACGATTCTTGACGAATCCGCAAACCTGCTTAAAACGCAAGAGGCGACAATGCAGGTTACTCTCAGAGGTGTAACCGTCCATTCTAAATAATTTAATTACCCCCCATTATTCATGGGGGGTTTATCTAAGCCTGGAGGGTTAAACAAATGAACAATAAATTTCAACCTATGTCATTTAACGGAATGATGGATCAGGTGAATCAGGGAGGGGATACATTTAAGGTCATTCGAGACCAGATAAAATATCGTCTTGACGTCCAGACGTTCCGTAAAATGTACTGGTATGTTGTCGATGGTTCGCTTGACGGACAGGACAGCAACCCGTATTTTATTACAACAGAAGCGAACATGACATATGACTGTCGTTTTGCACTCGGGTATGCATTTTCGTATGATTCTGTCAATGCTACCGATTTCCCAATACCCAATTCAGCAGGCTTGCCGGATTGGGCCGGTGATGGGCTTTCGGTCTCTATCTCAACCGGTCAGCAGGGGACAAGTTTTCAAAATGGGGATATCCCGTTTAAATTGCTTTTTGCGCCTGGTTATGGATTGAGTTTCCAGAATGCGTTACCCTTCGAATATATGTTTTCGGGGAATTCGAAAATAAAAATGCAGATTACTAACAGGGATAATGTAGATCGTACTCACACATTTGCAATTGTCCTTGGTGGATTTTTGGTATCGACTGAGGGGTAACTAATCGGGAAATATGAGAGTATGTCGGGGATTTATTCCCCGGCATTTTCCCTACAATTGACGGAAAGAGAACATAAATATGCAAAGGCCAATTGAACATACCTTTTTTTATTCCATCTCAGATGGAAACATACATAATTGGAAATCTGGTCAATCGGGTAATGATAATTTGATTGGTATTGGTATTGTGGTCCCGGCAGGCGAAACCCGAGAAATCCCCACTCAACTCGATTACGATGCAATGTACGAATTTCACGGGCTAGCATTGGAAGCGTATTATTACGATTCGCAAGTTGGAGCTGGTATATATCGATGGTACGAACCATTACCCGTAGGTCATTACCTGGAGGAAGGGGATATTGAAACTCTCTACGGTACTCCATTAGTTCAATATTTGCGGGTTAGATGTCAAGTTCTGGCTCCGCATAACGTTTTTCTTTTTGGTTCCCAAAACCGCAACCAGATGCAAACCGGTGACGAATATCAAATTTCCCCCAAAGCAATCCAAGGGTATTCAAACGGTGTAGTACCATTTAAGGGCGGGACACACATAATTGACGCAGGGGGAATGCTAAATCTTACCGTCAAAAATACACATGCAACAAAAGACCTTGTGGTATGTGGTGCGTATCACGGGAACAAAATACGAATAAACGATGGGAAGCAGAACACATGAATATTCAGGGATTAGTTAACAGCATGAATTCTCTTGTGTCGGGAATTCGGACGCTTGCCGTGCCAAGGATTGAAGACCTGCCATACGAAAGCAGTAAGGCGACACAATTTGTATACCAGAGTAGTTGCGAAGTTGGTTTTACCTCAAGCGGGGCCGCGGGGATTGCCGGAAACTGGATTTGGGATGATCGTCCCTCCCCTATGTCGCCAGTGCGCCATCTGGGGGAAAATACGCTTTACTTCATACGTAATATTACGTTTTTGGCGGACATAAGCCAGAATGATTTCCCTGATGCTATTGTTATTGCACCACGATTTCGGCTATATAAGCAAAGTAGCCTTGAGGCAATGATTTTGCGGGAACCGCTGATAATGCCGTCTTTTCTGGAAAATTTCGACTATCGCATTGCAGTATTTACAAGTGATAGTTTGGACGAATTATTGGGGTCGTTTCGTGGACAGCTTGTCCAGACGGCAGCATTGACGGGCGTTACGGATATTACATTGACTTGTGTATTGAGCGCCCAGGAAGTGATCGACGATGGTTTTTTGAAGAATTTCAAAAAAGGGTACCCTAAATGAAAAACTTTGCCCGAAAAACTTTTTTTCATTTTGTTATTGTTGTTTTTTTCGCTTTTGTAGGATGTAAAGAAACCGTATCACCCGAAGGAACTAAAATCATGTATAATAGTGTAAAGCGACGAATTATTTCGCAATCAATGGTTGAAAAAACGCTGGTTGCCGCGACGGATTTAACACTTACGGCAGACGCGAACTATACCCTTGGCGTAATTCGCTATAGTCAATATAATCACCTTTCTAATATTAGTATGCATGATATTGGTCTCTTTTCAAATTTTGCGGACGGTTTAGTATTCCAAGATGGTTGGGCGTCCAACAACTTGACAATTGGTATACGTGCTAGACGTTTAGCAATTTCACCAATTTCGGGTACTACCGATACCGATACTTATAATGTTACAAATAAAATTGCGGATGCGGTTGGGGGGTCATTCACAACAGAAACAAATACCGGGGATGTGCTTTGTTTTCAAAATCCAGGTGGGGGAGAAATTTTTCCATTAGGAATTATCAAAACTATTACTGATGATAACAATATTGAATTGACTAGTTTTAAATCGAACTTAGTACATTTGGTTGGGTTGGATAATTATTTTATTGGAAAACCGCAATCTACTATAGAATATAAAACTGGTATAGTCACCTTGAACGAAATGTATGATTTGGCCGAGTATGTCAATCCCGCAGATTTAACAGGATCAGGACAATATGTTTCTATTGAGTATTTATTAGAATTCAACACCCCTTCAGATGTAGTCTTTTCCCGCGACGCAATTTCTTCCGACTACGACGGGGACGACGTCTTTTTTAATATCGTGTCAACCCTTGAGTATACACCTGGAAATTAAAAAATAAAGTAAACTTGACATATTCAATTGCCGATTTCCCCGTGAACCGGTACTCACTAAATAACAGGAGCATGATAAAATGCCGCGAACAGTAAGAGGGCGCAACCTTTTAACCCGTAAACACCAACAGCAAACATTCAATCCGGAACGTTGGGCAGGGCAACAAATGGGACCTACCGCACTTGCACCATATAAAATCGGAATGGGTGCGGCAATTCCCGGGACACGTACCGCCGCACGTACTTTTGACCGTACCGCCGGTGTATGGACAGTCGATGCACTCATTGGCCAATTTGCATTTTTTTACGATTCCGCAAATCCAAATCCCCGCCGTACGGGAGAATGGCACGAAATTACAGACAACGACGCAAATACGATTACTGTCGATGCGGACACGACTGTAGGGGTTGACACGGTCGAAATCTGCGCCTGGAATCCCCTGTCCGAAACTATGGCACATGGTGAGTCAGCAAGTGGGGCGTATGCCGGATGTTGTTTCGACGGTCGTTTTATGTGGTTCGCGCCACGTTTTGCGGATGATATTTTAAAAATTGACACGCTCAATTGGGATTACGAAAAAATTCCTCATGGGGAGGGTGCCCAGGCTTTTGAGGGATGTGTTTTTGATGGGGAATTTGTATGGATGATACCTCACCGAGCGACAAAATATCTTAAAATCCATGCAAAAAAGCATACCATTGTAAAATGGGCACATGGTATTGCAACCGCCCCGTACTGTTCCGGAGCTACATTTGACGGCGAAAATATATGGATAGCGCCGCGGGGTGCTCCTCTCATCCGTCTAAATGTACATACCCATGAAACCACGGAATATCCTATCCCCAGTGCTGCCAATAGCTACGCGACCGTTGGAGCAAATTTCGACGGTAAATATATATGGCTCGTCCCTGATGGTGGTACTGCCAATATCTACAAAATTGATCCTGCGAATCCGGGAAACCCTCAATCATTTGCGAAAGGGGATACTTCGTGGGGGTATAGTAATTCGATATTTGACGGCGTACATTTGTGGTTAATCCCATTTTTAACGACCGACACACCATTGACAAAAATACACGTTACAACCGGAATTCAAGAATACATCGACGTAGGAGCGGGGTATACATTTCATCATCATGACGGCTGCTTTGATGGTGAAAGCCTATGGTTGACACCATACAATTCCGAGGATTTTATCAAACTTGACCCGTATACGCATGAAATGACAAAATACCCCCATGGACAAGGGGATAGCGCTTTCGCGGGGTGTTTGTTTGATGGTCGATCAATATGGTGGACCCCATACAAAAGCGCAAACGTAATACGTATGTTTCCTCCCCGATTTGGGTATAAAAAACCATGGGACCAGGATACAATTACGACCATTGCAGCAGCATCAGGTGTCAACGAAGTGACGATGCCGCGTGATACCGTAAGGGTCACATCCAGCGATGGTGGTGGGGCGTCTGTCCTGGTATTGCATCACCACCAAAAGGCGCGACCCAAAACCGTAGTGGTCGAAAACGACACCGCCAATAGTATTGATATCGATTTAAATCCTGATGGTGGTGGGGTTAGCACTATTACGGTTGCCACAGGGAATGCGGTGAGCTTGCATTGGTCAAACGCATCAACGGGTTTATACAAATATGTTGCACTCACGTAACATACCAGTATAGGGGTAAAAATGGATAATCATAATAGTTGCTGTCTGGATCATTCGGGGATGTTAACCCGAACAGACAACAACTCAAAACGAATCGAAACGGTCACTAGAGCACTCGATGAACACATGAGGGAACATAGACGGAACGGAATGATGATTATTATTACTGCTATCTCAAGTATTATAGCCGCGTCGGGATCAATTATTGCGGTTTTACAGTAAACATTAACGAAGGGGAAAAAACAATGGACAAACGATTGAAGGAACGGGTTGGAACTGTGGTGAAATATCTTGAGGAGGCCACAAACGAGGAAAACGAGAAAAAAATATGGGACAAAGCAATTGACGTTTTGGAATTGCTTGTCGAGCAATCCAATACAAAGTTGGACGACTTTTTTCTGAAACCAATTTTTTCGATTATCCGCCGTCGACTTGACATCCCCGACGATATTAGTTGAACCAAAGGTTGGGAAAAATGAAATATTCACTTGACCAATTCGAAAAGGATATAGCGTCGAACGGTCCCCGACCATTTGATACTTATGTATTGCCCGCCTTTATGACTGTCTACGCGGTCAAAAGTAAATGTATGGGAGTAACCGCGCGCCGTATACTTTTCATTGCGGGAATATACTCAGGTTACCGAAGTTACACGGCATACAAAAAGCTCTTTGGATCAATTCGACAAAATATCCCGCTTGATATAGGTCAAGTGAATATTATTCCCGAGAAAGCAAATAACTTATGACCACAAAAGAAAACCGGAAAAAAATAATTGCGGATGTAGCTTCCCGAATCAATACAAATCCGTCTTGGCTCGATGCTCTAATCAATTTCGAAACCGCTGGATCGTATTCGCCAACTATCAAAAATCCGCTTAGTTCCGCTCGTGGTCTCATCCAGGTGATTGATTCGACCGCGAAATCTGAATTTAATGTGTCGGATTCATTAGAGTTAATTGAAAAATATCCGACGTTTGAAAGTCAAATGTATAACGTAGTTTTGCCGTACCTGGAAAAATATAAACCGTTTCCGACAAAACAAAGTTTATATATGGCAGTATTTTACCCGAAGTACAGAAACGCAGATCCTGGAACGCAATTTCCGGAATATGTACAAAAAGTCAACCCGGGAATTTCCACGGTTCAAGACTATATTGACTACGTTGATATACTTATTAGCAAGGCGACAATGCACTTCCCTTTCGAAACGGTCCCGGTTCTAATATTTCTAGTTCTGGGGATCGGGACCGTTTATCTATGGAACAAAAAGAGGAACTAAAAATAATAATTGACAAAATGTATTCCGCTTTCATGGATTTGTTACATTTTTTCAAGGGGATATTTTGAAACTGAGAAACGACCCAATTTATTTGGGAGAAGATAACATATCTGTTGAGCGACCCGTAGTTCGCGATGGTGTCAAGGAAGGAACACGTGACGCAATAGCTACAATGACTAAATACGCGGTAATTGGAGGAGCCGTATTTATCATAGGATCAATTTTTGTCCCTCCACGAATTATAAACTCTCTACAAAGGAAGTATTTGTGAAACTCGGATATACGAATATGGATATGCACATGAGACAAACGGGAAATCCACAAAATGAAGGCGTGCATTATGACCATGAAAAAGGGATGTACGTATTTGATGTTGATCCGGTTACGGGTGACCCAATATCCAAAGAGGTTCAAAATGCGCCACTAACACAAGAGGAAGCAGATCCGATCATCGAGCCAGACGATGATATAGATGTAAATGTAAAGCCGAAAACTATTTCCAAATGGGTAATAGCAGCAGGTCTTATTGGCGGTTTTATTTTGCTGAATAGGTAATTAGTTATGCAACTTGGACGTGATGAACAACAACCTTCCCCGCCTTTTTTGCGTGTGGTATCCAAAACCGATATTCAAAAATTGACGGGTAAAATGATTGATTTGATTCCGGAATACCATGGTGGCATAGATTGGTTAAATCCTATACTTTACAAGCGACTTGGTTTTTTTGAATTATCAGAGTCTAATCCGGTTCTCGTTTTTCTTACCCGTTTAATTCTGGAAATGAAAAAGAAGAAAAAGTCATTGACGGAAAATACACGTGAAATCTATAGAACTACCCTTATAAATAAATATGGCTATTCAGAAGGAGCAATTGATGATTATTTAAAAGCCTATTTAGAGCTGAAAAGTGCTGGGGAGGTGCCCGAATCAATAGATATACCATGGGATTACGAACCTTCCGGTTTTGTGGATGATATCGGTAAAAGTGCATTTTCAAAAATAGGATTGTATATTTTGGGCGGCGTGGCAATTTACGGGTTGTCAACTACTATTTTCCCACAGATAAAAAATACATTTGAATAAGGTCTTATATGTCTATTGATTTGCGACCCGTTTCCATCGAGTTTTTTGCCGATACTTTTTATAAGTTGGATATTACATTCGTTACAAATGAGAAAGAATATTCAGAGAATACTCAAACTGTTCCGGGAATATTGGTGAGTGTATTTGAAAAATGTAAAAATCCATTCACTTTTATTCTAAAATTACCTAATAATGAAATTGTCGAATCATTTAATGTAAACTACATTCCTACGATTTCGTATATAAAACAGCAATACGGCTGCGGTTCCTATGTCTGTGAGATATCGCATTCGAAAACGTCAATTGAAAACGGTTGCGATTTCTACGTCTGTGATATATCGCATTCGAAAACGTCCATTGAAGCTTGTTTTACCATTTGACACAATGTATATTTTTTATAAATTAAAACCTTAAAATGGAGACTGTTGTATGCCCGAAGAAAAACAGATCAGGCCAGAAAAAAGCGAACCATTTGTATCTACCGACCAGGTATTTCACAATCCCGAAGCAGACGACGTAAGCGAAAACTTTTTCGGTATATTTAACAAAGAAGATAATATTAAGGTGATATCATCTTCTGATGCATCAGAAAACGATATAGAAGATGTACCGACAGACGTATTGTCCTTGCTTAAGGAAAATGGATTCGGGGATGCGGGGAAGTTCACCGGAGCCCGTAGAAGTAATTTCCGGCTTATTTTGAAACAGGTTGTTGATGGTAAAGGCGAAGGGCATTGGCCAATACTTGCCTCCTATCGAACCAGGGAGTTACCAACAGTTCAGCATGTGATGGAACGATTTGGGAGCGGTAAATATGCATTTGCAATAAATTGGAAAGAGACAGACCGGGAAACAAAACAGCGGTACGATGAGTGGCGATACGTTGAATTTTCTATTTCTGAAAAAATTGAAAAAGAGCGGAAATGGAAACAGTACGAGCAAACCATTGCGCGCGCCCAAAGATTGAAAGAGAAAGCACGCGAAGCGCAGATGGAAGAAAATATTTTTGATCAAATGGGTATTGGTAAAGGAACAAATGTTTCAACGGCTCAAGAATCTGTCAAGGACAAATTAAAGGAATTGATGGAATTTCAGTCTCTCATCAATAATAGTCAACGTCAAGGTACGGACTGGGGAGAAATCTTAAAAAATGTTGCTCCCCTGATTATTCCAATGTTACCAAATATTCTAAATGCGATTCAGAACCGGGCCATGCAACAAAACCAGCGTTTTGAAAAAATGATGTTTTTGCTTATTGCAAATAAGGACGAATCGCATAAACAAATGTTAGAATTGATGCAAAACAATGGGAATAATGGAGGTAACAATTTTATGGAAATGATGAATATGGCTCGGGAAATGATTGACTTCAAAAGAGAGTTGTCACCGGAAAAGGAATCGATACTTGACAAAGTAATGGGGGCGGTCGAAGGATTAGGACCAGTGCTTATTCAAATGTTGCGTATGCCTGCCCCGGCTCGTAAAATGGCCGGTGTGGACGGAAAAATTGCAGAAATGAAAGAGCATCCGGATTTCCAGCAAATAATACACGACAAAGAAATGTTTTCGGAGGCGGTGCGCCGATTAGACACACAATTTGGAAACCGAGAGGATACAGATTCTCTTTTAGAGGCGATCGGTATGCCACGCCCTGGTAAAGAAGTAAAAGAGGAATATAACGACAACCTGGATGAGGAAAATGATGGAAACGAATCTGAGCTATAAAGAAAAATGCCAATTGGCATATGCCCGAAAAGTCAAAAATAAGAAAATGATCTCTGAAATTCTTGACAAAAATCGTCCCGGTATGGTAGATGAAAGACATCAAAAAGCCAAGCAATTTGTGGAACGCTTGAAGGATTGTCGAAAATATGAAGATCGGCGCGGGGAACGTCGATTGCGAAAGGAACGCGATAGGGAATTGATTGAGCAATACAAACGTGGAAAGTAAAAATTCCGTCTTACCGTGAAATGTATTTTCGAAATTCGGGCATCGAATATACTGGTAAGACGGATTTTTTATTCAATAGCTTTTAAAATTTTTTTATTTAACTCCTTAAAAATTTGCATTTGTTTTTCACTATCATCTTCTAAAATATCCAGTATATCATCACACATTCTTTGCACCTTGCCAAAAACAAAAAAGAAAATTATAATAGCAAATACTATTTGCATCGCAATTACTGTAAATAATATATTCAATCCCATAACTCCCCCTGGATAACATTTTCCGTATTTTTATTTATCCGTTTTTTTCTTATTTGTGAAACGGGTTTTGGAGGGACACCGTATAGCCTGGAATCCCATAACGCTTTTACCGCCTCCGATTCGATTCGCCAATGCGGATTTGGTTTTGGTTTATCTACATACTCCCCCTCAAAAAGTTTTTTGATTTTATGAATGGTACGTAAATCGTCCACACATTCACGAGCTAACAATATCGCTTCATCTTTTCGATAAAAAACACCATCATTTGTAATAAGACGCGAATCATCATATTCCCGAATTTTGACATCTAATTCTTTGCAATACATTTTATTTTCTCCAATTATTGTTATTTGTCAATTTCAAAAATATCATTCTCTTTCAAATCCCCATCATTTAATGTACTGATATTACGCAATTTTGAATTTACAGAACGGGCGACTTTTTCTTCGATGGTGCCCGCAGCATATACCAATTGCATAACAGGTGGTGTTTTCGATAATGCCCGATACGTTCGACCCATTGCCTGTTTGAGATGTAAAGCATGGTATGTAGGACAAAATAAACTTATTCTTTGATGCTTACCGGTTATATCATGTAAAGAAATGGAAGTACCCCCTGCGTCCAAAGTCGCAATAATAATGTTACTTTTATCTGTTTGGAAACGATCAATTACAGTATTCCTATCCGGCGCACCGTCCTTTTCTTGCTCACCGTATATTACAGAATCAGTATGCATTTTCTTTGCAAGCGCTTTTAACGTTTCTTTGTAATTTACAAATACAACAACCGATTTTCCGGATTTAATATAGGCTTTTGACATATCACATAATGTATTGACTTTTAGGTATTCGGACATCTGGCGATAACGTAATTCTAAAGTAATTCTCTGCGCTTGACTGGATCTTCCCTTAGTTTCTTTTAATTCATTCAATTTCTCTAATAATATTTCGTAATGTTTATTTTGTTCCTTCTTTTTTTGTTCACCGATGGGTATCAAAAAAGTATTGTAAATGGCATCAGGGAAATATTTTTTTACGTCCGGGTCCGTATATCTCATTCGGAAACCGTATCGAGGAAAAATCAGATTATTTAGTGCTTTCATGTCGGACGTGTCGGATAATGATTCGCGGGTCCCGTAATCATCGGTAACCTCTCCCCTGTCTTTTAACCATTTCTTAAAATCTTCTTTGTCTAATGCGCCCAAAACGTCAACTAAAGGCGCTAATCTCTGAGGTTTATCCGCAATCGTCGCAGTAATCGTGACTGATGCAATTTTTTTTGACGCTTCGTACATTATATTATTTTGTGAATCATCGTGATTTGCAAAATGACCTTCATCGAAAAAAATTATTGTTTTTTGAGGTACATTCCATTCACCATCTTTGTAAAATTGCATTTTCCCTCTGATTGCAAATTGCCAATTGACAACAGCAAGAGGGGGCACACCAAAAGATTCCAAAACCTTCATCCATGCCGATATCGCTATTTTTTTGCATATAACAATTGGCCTAAACTGAAATTCGCGGGCAATTGCGGCAGCAATATAAGTTTTCCCCAGACCGGTGTCGGATGCATCTAGTGCGTGACCCTCGTTTACTATTACATTACAAAGGTGGTAGAAGCACTTTTTTTGATATGGTAATAATTTAGACGTATCCCTAGGAATATAGTTTGATGCAATCGGTAAACAATCACGATTATCGAAAAATTCTAATTCTTTTTTTATTACACGTACTGCAAAACGGTGTAGTTTTCCATCGCGGCAAACCTTAGAAGTGAGAGTAATAAATCTTCGGATATTGTGCGGTAATTCGCATTGTAATTGTAAAGCCTGTCTGTCCTCTTTCCCTGCAAGATTCCAAAGAATATGAAATTTTTTGTTATTGTCAATTAACGCTCTTTGGACCAGGTATAGCTCTCCGTTTTTTTCTATTTCTTTGTCCGTGAAAAAGTCAAGGTCCATTATTTTTTCTCCATAGATGTGTCAAATACATATTTTAAGCATGGGCGAAGCACAATTTTTTTGAAAAATAAAATGTTTTGAACATTTGGGCAATCACCATTTTTTGCGCATCTTAAATCTTTGCAATCTTGAAAATTTGTAGCATATAATTCTATCTGTACATGGGTATGTTTATGGACACCTTTTTGTTTATATTTCTTTTTTGTTTTGGCTTTCATTTTAAATTCCTTTCAAAATTGTATACGTTATTTCTCTCAATGCTCGTGTATCGGACAACGCATCATGTGCGGTAATTTCTATGTCCAACGCATTTGCAATGGTTTTCAGTTTCATATTTTCAAGCGCCCATCCGTATTTAACAGCATAAAATCTATAATATGCCAATGGATCAATTATTCTGTGATTGAGTAAAGATCCCATATAGTCGTCACTATTTCGACTAAATACTTCCGAAATAAATCCATAGTCGAAATTTCCATTAAACGCGGAAGGTGTCGCTTTATCGTTTCGATCATATTTATCGATGTATGTCCCTAAATTAGACGTTAACTCAAAGTGCAATTCTTCATAGTCAATTCCCTCATAGTACATACGTTCGTTATTAATTCCATGTATTTTGACTGCCTGGTCACTTGTTCGATTGAGATGTGGCGGTCTGACAATTGACTCCCATTCCCAAACTGTAGTACCGTCAATATCTAAAATACATGCTATTTGACAAATGCCGTGATAATTCGACAATAAACCCTGCGTTTCTACATCGAAAAATAAGATTTTACTTGTTTCGGGTTCTTGACTATTTAATAATTTGTCACAATATTGCATTTTTTCTCTCAACCTCCTATTTTCTTTTTTTGAGTGATTAGGACATCTTCTCATTCGACAGTTTTGCCCGATGATTCCACTCCGCTATAGCACCGTACTTTGTTTTATGTAAAAGCTGCCGTATTTGACAGCGCTTACAGTATACTTTGTACTGCCCCTTTGAGTTACGATACGTACGGACTCTGACGATAGCGGCCGCACCACCGCAAAAAGGACAAGGCTTGATTTCAATTTCACCGGGCATATAACCTCCAGAAAAAACGGTTTTTTGCACAACGTCTTGCGAAATGTACGCTGTGCCTACATGAAATTTGAATTATCAGCCATAACCTTACAGGAAGGGCATAGCTGGACAACGACCTGTTCCCCGCATCCAGGGCATGGAGCACTTTCGCTGTTGATTGATGCGTAGCTTTGAGCTACCTCTAGCCGAAAATCGCACCCTTCTAAACAACCAGCATCTTCGACGAATTTACAAACATCTGACTTGACACAACCTTCTGGTAAAAGAATTTTCATATAATAATTGCCTTTCAAAACATGGTTTTTGTTCCTTCTAATTAAGGGCACGACCTTCGTGTGAGGCTGTAGAATTATCGCTTCTGCAATAGTCCAAAAGTGTCCAGACGGCGGGCCTGGGAACCAACTGGAGTTTTACCAGGAAGTCACTTGTCTACAATTTCTCTCCGTTTGCCTGTCGTGCCTATAATTTGAAAGAACAAAAACTTTCCCGCAGCTTTGTATTCTCCCTTATAAATTACCGAAAAAGGATAATCGTCCAAAGTAATGCCGCCGCAATAAATCCGGCCGCAAATACACCTAGTAATTCACGCTCCTGTTTATTCATAGTTTTACCTCATAGATTTTTCCACAACCGGGACAGGCTGCAAGGGTAGTATGTACACTTCTGTTTATTCTATTGCACTCAGGGCAATTTGTATAGTCTGCGTATATTTCAATGGCTTTTTCAATCGCACAGTATAAATTGTCATTGTCCGTAATAAGTTTTCCGTTATATAAAAATTCAGGTTTTCCATTCGGATTGTAAAGAAGGGATATTCTCGTGACAGGAACCCAAACAATTTTGGAATTATCCATATCGCAAGTTTCATAATGTTCCCTATATGTACGAGATTTCGGCTCTATTTCCGTTTTAATGTATCTTGCTTGCATTTGGTTCCTTTCAAAATCCAGGGGATTTGTCTTCATCGAATTCGTGATTTTCCCACTCTTCGGGATAAATACCCATATCCTCAAAGGTCTCGCCCATGAGACTTTCAATTTCTTCTTCGGATAATTCCTCATTGTCCATTTATACCCCCCTCCCTAAAACAACCGTATATCCGTTGACATAATCCCTCCCAAGATATTTTTTAGGTGGACATAAATATTTTTTGCATCTGACCACATGGTGTTGTCTATGGGTTTTGATTGTCTCTAATTTACACCACATTATCGCGTCCTTCTTTTTCTCAAAAAACATTGCCCCTCCTACAATCTATCAACATCATCGTCAGAAACTTTGACAACTGGACTCTCAAGGA
>Ga0207419_1000805_pt1 | contig 26189 bp, 27 predicted proteins | sample ElkSloMetagenome_4_FD_184723 | JGI IMG/M metagenome (GOLD analysis project Ga0207419, IMG submission 184723) | Hot spring microbial communities from Elkhorn Slough, Monterey Bay, USA - MD2A (version 2) | ecosystem: Environmental > Aquatic > Marine > Intertidal zone > Estuary: Microbial mat ... | reverse complement strand
TCGGGTTCGGGCAAATCCACGCTCCTGCGCTGCGCGAACCTGCTTGAAGACAGTCAGCAAGGCGATGTGATCTTTTGCGGCGAGCCCGTGATCTGGAAGGGCAGCGGGGCACACCGGCGGCCCGGAGACCATGCGCAGATGATCCGCATCCGCACGAACCTGTCGATGGTATTCCAGCAATTCAATCTCTGGGCGCATATGACGATCCTGCAGAACGTCATGGAAGCCCCGGTCACGGTTCTGCGTCGCAACAAGGCCGAGGCCGAAGCGGCCGCCCGCGGATATCTCGAAAAGGTCGGTATCGGGGACAAATGCGATGCCTACCCCGCCCAGCTTTCAGGCGGTCAGCAACAACGCGCCGCGATCGCGCGGGCACTCTGCATGGAGCCGAAGGCGCTGCTCTTCGACGAACCGACCAGCGCGCTCGACCCCGAACTCGAACAGGAGGTCGTGAAGGTGATCAAGGATCTCGCCGCCGAAGGGCGCACCATGATCATCGTCACCCATGACATGCGTATGGCACATGATGTGAGCCATCATGTGGTCTTCCTGCACCAAGGCCGTATCGAAGAGGAAGGCCCTCCGGGCGAACTCTTCGGTAATCCGAAGACCGATCGCTTGCGGGGGTTTCTCTCCGCGACGGTCTCTTGAACTCATCAACTCGGGAGAAATCTGATGAAAAACTTGATCTTGACCACCACCGCAATCGCGCTGGCCGGCTCTATGGCATTTGCCCAGGACGTCGTGCGTCTTGGCACCGAGGGCGCATACCCCCCCTACAACTTCATCAATGATGACGGTGAAGTCGATGGCTTCGAGCGCGAATTGGGTGACGAACTCTGCGCACGCGCCGAATTGACATGCGAATGGGTCACCAACGATTGGGACAGCATCATCCCCAACCTCGTCTCCGGCAACTACGATGTGATCATCGCCGGTATGTCGATCACCGATGAGCGTAAAGAGGTCATCGACTTTTCCGAAGCCTACACACAGCCTGATCCATCCGCCTATCTCGCGATGGGTGATGTCGATCCGGAGAACGCGGTGATCGCCGCGCAGGCCAGCACCATTCAGGCCGCCCACGTGGCCGGCATGGAAGGCGCGACCCTGCTCGAGTTCGCGACACCCGACGAAACGATCGCCGCAGTCAAGGCGGGTGAGGCCGACGCGGTTCTGGCCGACAAGGCCTTTCTCGAACCGATTGCCGAATCCGACGCCGAAATGATGTTCACCGGTGAAGATGTGCTGATCGGCGGCGGTATCGGTCTCGGTGTGCGCCAGTCCGACACCGAACTGCGCGATACGTTCACAGCTGCCATCCAGTCGATGAAGGCTGACGGTTCGCTCAACGACCTGATCGAAAAATGGCTGCCGGGTTCGGCGACATTCTAAGCTGATGTCCGCGCCCGGCGGGTCATCCTCCGGGCGCGCTCCTGCCTTCATCTTGGCAAAAAAACTCAAAACCCCCGCCCCTAGCCACAGGCACGCCGATTTTTAGTTACTGCACAGACCCGGCCGCACTCGAAGGCTTCCGATGGATGAGCTGCTACCTGACCACGGGCAAGCACATGTCACTCTATTGGGCGGTGGGCACGGTGCTCTTGTTGCTGGCGATCACGGCACCGACCGCGCTGGCTTTCGGCTTTGCCGGCGCATCGGCGGCACGTAGCAATTTCGCGGTGCTGCGCTGGCTGGGCAAGACCTACATCGCGATCGTCCGCGGCATTCCCGACATCGCCTTCTTTCTGTTTTTCGTGATCGCGCTGGATCAGGCGTTCGAATACATCCGACATCACATCTTGTGTCCCGACTGGACCGAACCCGTGCGACAGGGCAACGATTTCGTCGTCTGTACCGCGGCCAAGCTGCCCTTGGGCAATGCACCGCAATGGGTGCACGAAACCTACGGCTTCCTGCTGGCGGTCCTCACTTTCGCGATCGTCTTCGGCGCGTTTGCCGCCAACGTGCTTTTCGGTGCGATGCGTGCCGTGCCGCATGGTCAGCTTGAAACAGCCGAAGCCTACGGCATGAACCGCCGCCAGACCTTCTGGCGCGTTCTGGTACCCCAGATGTGGGTCTATGCGTTGCCGGGGCTGTCGAACCTGTGGATGGTATTGATCAAGGCCACCCCCCTCCTCTTCCTTCTGGGCGTCGAGGATATCGTTTACTGGGCGCGTGAATTGGGCGGCGCGAAGCAGCCGCAATTCACCGAATATCCGCACGGTGACTGGCGCATGTGGTATTTCCTGGCGCTGCTGGTCTTCTATCTTGCTTTCACCAAGGTCTCCGAGGTCGTGCTGGACAGGATCATGGGCCGTTTGACCCACGGTCAGGCGACCGCCGCCGGAGAACGCCAGCGCAAGGCGGCGGCAGCGTAATGTCGTGTTGGGAAACCATCGCCGACTATGCCCTGCGCAGCCAGGGGATCGGCGAACGGCTTCTACCCCGGAACGACTTTACCCTGTGTCAGCAATTCGTGCTGATCGGCTCGGGCATGATCTGGAACATCTATTTCGGCGTCTTCGCGCTGGTCTCGGGATTTTTCCTTGCAACGCTGGTCGCGGTCGGCAAAGCCGCCCGGACAAGGGCCGTCCGAAAACCAGCAGAGTGGTTCATATTCATCTTCCGTGGATCGCCGCTCTTCATCCAGTTCTTCTTCGCCTATTTCCTGTTCCTCAGCCTCAAATCGGTCAGCCCCGTCTTCGATCCCTTTACCTCGGCCTGGCTGGGGGCCTTGATCGTCCTGTTTCTGAATACGGCCGCCTATTCGGGCGAGATCTTCTATGGTGCGCTGCAATCCATCCCCAAGGGCGATACCGAAGCCGCCGACGCCTATGGCCTGTCCGGTTGGGCGCGCTTCAAACGGGTGATCTGGCCGACGATGCTGCGTCTGGCCTGGCCGGCCTACACGAACGAGGCGATCTTTCTCTTTCACGCCACCACGCTGGTCTTCTTTTCAGGCTTTCCGGCGACGCAACAGCGGGGTGATGCGCTCTACTATGCCAATTATTTTGCGGACAAGACCTTCAACCCGTTCATTCCCTACCCGATCCTCGCATTCTATTTCATCTTGCTCACACTGGCGATCATCGCCATCTTCGGCATCATCAATGCGCGGCTGAACCGCCACCTGCCACAGGAACGGCGCAAGGCCATGAAATTCAGACCACAGATCATCCGATGAGCTGGCTCGACGATCATCCCGAGGTACGCAGCGTCCGGTGCGGTGCCGCAGATCTCAATGGCCAGGCGCGCGGCAAGCGGGTTCCGCGCCGCTTTGCGGCGAAACTGGAAAAAGAAGGCACCCGGATGCCGCTGTCGGTCATGAACGTCGATATCTGGGGCGAGGACATCCTGGATAGCCCGCTGGTGTTCGAGACCGGAGACGCAGACGGCGTGATGCTCCCGACTGAACGGGGCTATGTCCTGATGCCCTGGCTGTCGACCCCCTCCGCGATCCTGCCGCTCTGGTCGTTCCATGAAGACGGGCGGCCTTTTGCGGGCGATCCCCGTCACGCATTGAACGAGGTGCTGGGGCGCTTCAAGGCGCGTGGCCTGACGCCCGTGGTGGCGACCGAGATGGAATTCTATCTGGTCGATGACAGCGGCAAGAAAATCATGCAGCCCAAATCACCCCGGTCAGGGAAAAGGCGGGACGCGGCCGAGGTTCTGTCATTGCGGGCGCTCGACGCCTTCGACAATTTCTTCAACGATCTCTACGAAGGCTGCGAGGTGATGGATATCCCCGCCGAGGCTGCCATCTCCGAAAGCGGACTGGGCCAGTTCGAAGTGAACCTCGAACATGTGCCCGATGCGCTCAAAGCGGCCGATGACGCTTGGCTGTTCAAGATGCTGGTCCGCGGGTTGGCACGCAATCATGGTATGGCCGCAAGTTTCATGGCCAAGCCCTATGATGACTATTCGGGCAATGGGATGCATGTCCATTTCTCGGTCGTCGACGAAGGCGGAAACAACGTGTTCGCCGATGGCTCGTTCGACGGCACGCCACTTTTGCGCAATGCGATCGCGGGTTGTCTCGGCGGCATGGCGGAACTGGCTTTGATCTTCGCGCCCCATGCCAACAGCTACGAACGGCTTGTCCCCGAAAGCCATGCGCCGACCTCCATCTGCTGGGCCTACGACAACCGGACGGCCTCGATCCGTGTGCCGGGTGGCAATTTCGCCGCCCGCCGGATCGAACACCGCGTTGCCGGAGGGGACGTGAACCCCTACCTGTTTCTCGCGGCCGTGCTCGGCTCGGCGCTGGTTGGTATCGAAGACGGCATGACACCGCCCGCCCCCATCAGCGGCAATGCATATGATCAGAAACTGCCGCAGCTACCGACCGAGTGGGATGCCGCAATCAAGGCATTCGAGCAAAGCGCGATGGCGCGTCGTATCTTCAACGCGCAACTTGTCGATAATTTCCTGCGCACCAAGCGCCAGGAGATGCGTGACTACGAAGATCTGACGCCGGACGAACAACTGGCGCTCTATCTCGACACGGTATGACCAAATACGCATTGGCCCTCTGGCGTCGCTCGGGACAGAGGTCTAGCTTGTGCAGGAAGAATGCATGGTGAATCATGAAAATCGGTATTTTGCAGACCGGGCACGCTCCGGACGAGCTGCGACCGGAACAGGGCGATTACGATGCCCTTTTCGCGCGGCTACTGGCCGGTCAGGGCTTTGAATTCAAAACATACAATGTGGTCGACATGGCCTTTCCCGCCAGTAGCGCGGATTGCGATGGATGGCTTATCACCGGATCGAAACACGGGGTTTACGAAGACCATGCCTTCATTGCCCCACTCGAGCGATTGATCCGTGAAATTCACGCCGCAGATATCCCGCTTGTGGGTATCTGTTTCGGACATCAGATCATCGCACAGGCGCTGGGTGGACAGGTAGAAAAGTTCAGGGGCGGCTGGTCGGTGGGCCGCAGGGAATATGACTGGCAAGGTCGGACACTGGCCCTGAACGCGTGGCATCAGGATCAGGTCGTAACGCTTCCGCAAGATGCCAAGGTTCTGGCAAGCAACGACTTTTGCGCCTATGCGGCCCTTGCCTACGGTGATCATGTTCTCACCGTGCAACCGCACCCTGAATTCGATGCGCGTTTTGTCGAAGGCCTTGCCATTCATCGCGGGCCGGGCGTTGTACCGGAAGCCCAGTTGCGCGACGTGATGGCCGATCTGGACAAGCCGGTCGACAATGATGTTGTCGCCCGCCAGATCGGCCAATTCTTCAAGGAAAGGCAACCGGCATGAACTGGATGGATCAGATCCCCGAGGCAGCCCGCAACTATCTCGAAACGACCCGTCTCGACGAGGTCGAATGCGTTATCGCCGATTTGCCGGGCATCGCACGCGGCAAGGCCGTTCCCGCGGCAAAATGGCAGAAGCAGAAACACTTTCACCTGCCCAATTCGATATTCTTCCAGACGATCACCGGCGATTGGGGCGAGGCAGCGGGGCCGGAAGGCTTTCTTGAACCCGACATGGTGCTCAAACCGGATCTTGCGACGGCGACGGCCGCGCCTTGGGCGCACGACGGCACGTTGCAGGTGATCCATGATGCTTTCGACCAGAAAGGGCGTCCGGTACCCTTTTCACCGCGCAATGTGCTCAAACGCGTCGTGGCGCTCTACGAGAAAGAGGGCTGGACCCCGATTGTCGCCCCCGAGATGGAGTTCTACCTCGTCGGCCGCAATATCGACCCCGCCCAGCCCATCGCGCCGATGATGGGCCGCACGGGGCGACCCGCGGCCGGGCGACAGGCATATTCGATGAGTGCGGTGGACGACTACGGCCCGGTGATCGACGATATATACGAATTTGCCGAGATCCAGGGCTTCGAAATCGACGGCATCGCGCAGGAAGGTGGTGCCGGTCAGCTTGAGATCAATCTGCGACACGGCGATCCCGTCAGGCTTGCCGATGAGGTCTTCTATTTCAAACGGCTGATCCGCGAGGCGGCACTCAAGCACGATTGCTTCGCAACCTTCATGGCCAAACCGATCGAAGGTGAACCGGGCTCGGCGATGCATGTGCACCATTCGATCGTCGGCGCGGACGGGCGCAACATTTTCAACGGCCCACAGGGCGGTGAAACGGACGCCTTCTTCCATTTCATCGGTGGCCTGCAAGAACACCTGCCCAACGCCATGGCCCTCATGGCGCCTTACGTGAACAGCTATCGCCGCTACGTCCCCGGCGAAGCGGCTCCCGTCAACCTCGAATGGGGTCGCGACAATCGAACCACGGGGATCAGGATTCCGGTTTCCGACCCCGACGCACGGCGGATCGAAAACCGGATCCCCGGCATGGACTGCAATCCCTATCTGTGTATCGCGGCATCTCTTGCCAGTGGCTATCTGGGGCTGATGAACGAATTGCGGCCCGACAAACGCTGGCGGGGAGAGGCGTCGGACAGCGAGGCAGAGGTGGCCGAGTCGCTCTGGACAGCGCTGGACCTGTTCGACGATGCGACCGATCTGCACAAGGTGCTGGGCGAGGATTTCGCGCGCGTGTTCTCTATCGTGAAACGGGCCGAATACACCGAGTTCCTGCAGGTCATCAGCCCGTGGGAGCGTGAACACCTGCTGTTGAACGTATGATGGCCAACCCGCTTTTTCGCAACGAAAAGCAAGGGGCCCTGCCCGACAGCTGGTATGTGGCCAGCACTGAAATCCCGCCCGACCGACCCGCTTTACGAGGCGTGCAACGCGCTGATGTGTGCATTGTGGGTGCCGGTTTCACCGGCCTTACCGCCGCACGCTTTCTGGCCGCAAAAGGGATGGACGTGATCGTCGTCGATGCGCATCGCGTGGGCTTTGGCGCATCGGGGCGGAATGGCGGACAGGTCTGGAGCGGATACGCGGTGCCGCAGCGCAAGCTTGCCGAAAGATACGGGGCCGACCATGCGCGCGCCCTTTGGGAGATCACGCAAGAGGCCAAGGGGATCGTGCGTGATTTGTGCGACACCGACATTCCGCAAGCGCGATTCCGTTCCGGCATTGCCGAATGTGCCGCCAAACCGGGCGAGTTGGCCACGATGCATCGCGACGCAGCCTACCTGCAAGAGACCTACGGCTACGACAAGGTGCGCCTCCTAGATCGCGATGCGATGCGGGCACTGGTGCAGACCGATGACTATCACGGCGGTCATGTCGATATGGGTGCGGGCCATATCCACCCGTTGCGCTATGTCTTCGGACTTGCACGGCTGGCCGAGGCAGCGGGTGCGCGTATTTTCGAACGGACAGCGGTGCACCACATCGCCGAAGGCGATCCGGTCAAACTGCGCACGTCCAGGGGACAGGTCATAGCCGATCACGTCATTCTGGCAGGCAACGGGTATCTGCCGAACATCAACCGCGCGGTGACGGCCAAAATCCTGCCGGTCAACAGCTATATCGCGGCGACAGAACGGCTCGGCGCCAAGGCTGCCGCGGTGCTGGCCGAAGACATCGCAGTCAGCGACAGCAAGTTCGTGAACAGCTACTACAGGCTGTCCGAGGACGGGCGGTTGTTATACGGCGGGCGCGCGGCTTACGGGATCGGTTTCCCCACGGACCTTGCGACCGAGATGCGCGCGCGGATCGCTGCGATGTTTCCACAACTGGGCCAGGTTCGGATCGACTACGCCTGGGGTGGCACACTGGGCATAACGGCGACGACCCTGCCCGCTGTCCAGCGGGTCGCGCCGAACATCGTGTCGGGGGCGGGCTATTCCGGCGTGGGTGTCGCGCTTTCGGGCATGGCGGGAAAAATCCTGGCCGAGGCGACGGCGGGCCAGGCAAGCCGCTTCGACACGTTGGCATCTCTTCGCGTACCCGACTACCCGGGCGGAACACTGCTGCGCGATCCGATCCGCCGGCTGGCGATGACATGGTTTTCACTACGCGACAGGTTGGGGATCTAGATGAGGGTCAGATCGACATGACCTTTGTGGGCCACGCAGTGAAGATCGCGACGGCAATCCTCGCCCGGGCCTGCGTCCTGCTTGCATTTTCCGAGTTCGCCTTCTTCAACGAAGAGCCCGTCACGGCGTTTCTTGCGGCGAGCGGTCCCGTGGGCAAAGGGGTGCTGCTGCTAGAGCTGATCGCCTTTTACTGTGTTCCGGCCTCGCTGCTGCTGGCGCTGGAGCCGTTGATGACGACACCTGCCCGGGTGCTTCTTGCAGGGGCATTTGTCGGCTGGTCCATCGAGGCCGTGCTTGTTCCGGCCTCCTACGAAAACGTGCCGCTCAGCTATTTCTGGACAGCGATCACATGGCACGCCACGATCAACGTGGCATTGGGCTGGGTGGTCCTGCGTGGCGTCCTGCTGAAACGCGGCCTTGCCATGCGCGTCGCAAGCGCCGTGCTTCTGGGGGGGCTGGTGGCTTTGTGGTCCACATGGACATGGGACGCGATCGGCCTGACCCTGACAGGTTTCGGGGTTGTTCTCTTCACGACAATCCTTCTTGTCGTCATCGGCTATGCGCTGTCGGGTCTGTCACCTGAAACCGTGAGGATGGGAAAGGTCGGCGTCGGTATCAGCGTCGGTGTGAACCTGCTGCTGTTCACCATGTGGGCGACGGTCGTGCCCTTGCTTGCCGGGGGGCTGGTCGCCCTCGCGGCGTTTAATGGCATGTGTCTGATGATGGCACGAACCACACCGGCACCGGGACCTGCCGCAGGCTTTACAGTGTTGCGTCTATGGCCTCTTGCAGTGGCGCTTCCGGTCGGTTTGCTCGGCTTCGCCGCGATTGCGGGTACGGGGGCGCACGCGCTTATCGGTGAAATCCTCGTGCCGCTGGTCGCTTTCGGTGGCCTGCCGGTTTATGCGGCAGCCGTCATCAGCGCGCTGCGTGGCAGGGCCCGCGTGGGCACCTAGCTGCTACTTGCTCATCTTCGAGAGCTTTTCCTGAAGATCACTCAGCTGTTTCTTGATGTTGTCGAGATCGTCTTCTTCAGCGCCCTCGGCACCTGTCTGCTTTTGCGGGGGCATGATGCCGCCGGTCATCGCCTTGAAGAACGCCTCTTGCTGGCTGCGCATCGCTTCGAAGCCGGGCATTGCGGCCATCGGATTGGCCTTTTCCATGTTCTCGAGCGCCTTCGACTGCCCCTCGCGCAGCATCTCGAAGCTCGCCTGCAGGAAACCCGGGACGACCGAGGCCGCCTGACTGGTGTAGCTCCGGACCAGATCATTCAGCACATCGATCGGCAACACGCTCTCACCGCGGCTTTCGTGCTCGGCGATGATCTGAAGAAGATACTGGCGGGTCAGGTCATCGCCTGACTTGAGGTCGACGATTTGCACCTCGCGCCCATCGCGGATGAAGGACGCAATATCTTCAAGTGTCACGTAATCGCTGGTTTCGGTGTTGTACAAACGGCGGCTCGCATAACGCTTGATCAGGAGCGGCTTGTCGGTATCGGCCATGGGTCACCTTTCCCAGACGTGTTGCGGTGCAGAGAAGACTATGCCGCGTCTGCGCAAAAGGAAAGAGTTTGCTGCAAAGCAAAAAGACGGCCCCCATGGTGTGGGCCGTCTTTCGTACTGTCTGACCCGGCGCTGGACCGGGATCAATCAATCAGCTTACTTGGCAGCAGTCGCCTTCTTGGCGGTCGCTGTCATTTCGTCGGTCGCTTTCTTCGCGGCTTTGGTCATGTCCTCGGACATGTCCTTGCCTGCGGCCATGACCAGTTCCATGGTCTGCGTCTGCACTTTTTTCGCGATTTCCGCGAATGCGGACATATGCTCGGCGGCGGATTCCGCTTGGGCCGATGCAAAGTCGGTCATTGCTTTCGCATAGTCGGCGGGTTCGGTCTTCGCTTTCGAAACCGCTTCCATCTTCGCGATCGAGTCCTGCATCCACTTCGATGAGATCTCGGCAGATTTGCCAGCAGCGTCCAGTGCGACGGCCGACATCTTTTCTGCCAGAACAGTCTGGTTCTTGAACTGCTCTTCCATTGCCTTGGTGTCGACAGGGAACGAAGCTGCCATGTCTTTGAAGATCGCGGTGAAGTCTTGTGTCTTTGCCATTGTGATAGCCTTTCAATCCGATGTGCGTGCGGGGAATTTGAGAAGGCACCCGCTATTATCCTGTGCCACCAATATGCATGCTGCGCTGCAGCATTTCAAGTATTTTTCTGCACTGCAGCAAAAAAATCGGCGGCTCGGAGAATACGCAGCTATCAGGAAGGTTTCGCGACCACGTAGGTTCCGGGTGCGGGCGCGAGAACGGGATGCTCGTCGCTGCCCGGTTGGCGCGCGGGAACCTTCTTGCCCGATTGCTGCGAAAGCCAGGCATCCCACCGCGGCCACCATGACCCCTCGTGAAACTCGGCTGCTTCGCGCCAGTCATCGGCGGTCAGCCCCATCTCCTCGTGCGTGTAATGGCCGTATTTCTTCTTGGTCGGCGGATTGATGATCCCCGCGATATGCCCGCTTTGGGACAGAATGAACGTCTTGTCTTTCGACCCCATCTTGGAGACGCCGGTATAGCTGCTCTTCCAAGCGGCAATATGGTCGGTCTCGCAGGCGACAGCGCAAAGCGGAACCGTCACGTCCTTGATATGGACGGTTTCGCCCGCGACCTCGAAACCATCGGTGGCAAACTTGTCCTGCTGACAAAGCCCGCGCAGGTATTCCACCGACATCTTGGCAGGCAGGTTGGTACCGTCGCCATTCCAGTAGAGCAGGTCAAACGCAGGTGGGGCCTTGCCCATCATGTAGCTCTTGATCGCAGGTCCATAGATCAGGTCGTTGGACCGCAGGAACGAGAAGGTCCGAGACATGAAGAAGGAGTCGAGGATGCCGTTTTCCGCGACCTCTTTCTCGATACCTGCGACGAAGTCATCATCGAGGAAGACCCCGACCTCTCCCCGATCAGAGAAGTCGGTCAGGGTCGTGAAGAAGGTGGCGGATTTGACGGTCGTATCCTTGCGCTTTTTCATCAGTGCAAGCGTCAGGGACAGGGTCGTGCCTGCAATGCAATAGCCGACGGCGTTGATCTTCCTGACACCGCAGATCTTCTTCACTTCGTCCATCGCGGTCAGATAGCCGTCCTCGACATAGTCGGTCATCGAGGTATCGCGATACTTGGCATCGGGGTTCACCCAGGACACCACGAAAACCGTATAGCCCTGATCGACGGCCCATTTGATAAGGCTGTTCTGCGGCTTGAGGTCCATGATGTAGAACTTGTTGATCCACGGCGGAAAAATCAGCAGCGGTGTCTGATAGACCTGATCGGTGCTGGGGGCGTACTGGATCAGCTCGAACAGATGGTTGCGGAAAACAACCGAGCCAGGGGTGGTCGCCAGGTTCTCGCCCAGCTTGAAGGCTTTCTTGTCGGCGAGTGTCACTACCAGATCGCCACCATTCGCCTCGAGATCCGAAATCAGGTTTTCCAGGCCTGCCACAAGGCTTTCGCCTTCGGTCTCGGCGGCCAGTGCCAGGGCTTCGGGGTTGGTCGGCAGAAAATTCGTCGGGCTGATCATGTCGACAAGTTGCTGGCTGAAGTACCGCAACCTTTTCTTTTCCTCATCATCAAGTGTCTCGATATCCTCGACCGCCTGCTGAACGGCCTCGGCATTCATGAGGTATTGCTGCTTGATGAAGTTGAAATAGGGGTTGGTGTCCCACAGCTCATGCGAGAAGCGGCGATCATGTGGGGTTTCGTCGGTCGGCGGCTCCAGCTTTCCTTGTGCCAGCAGGTGCTGCGCCTCGACGTAGTGCTTGACGGATTTTCCCCAGAACTCGATCTGATGCTCGATCAGCTTGGCGGGATTGTGCATCATCTCGGTCATGTAGGCGGTAGCCGCCTTCATGTAGAGGTCCTGGCTGGGACCCTGCAAAGCGGGTGCGATCTGACGCCCTTGGCCCATGACAGTCAAAAGGCGTTGGGTCAGTTCTTCGACACGGGCGAGGTTCGCCTCGAGTTTTGCCGCGTTCGGGCCGGGGGCGCCTGTCGCCTCCAAATCATCGGTTGTCATGATGCCTTCCCTGCGTCTATGCTGCAGATGCAGCATTTTGCGTACGCGTTTCCGCCGGAGTTTGAACGAATGAAATACATGTTGACCTATGATATGATGGAAACCATCCGCAACACCAATCAGTGGCTGGGCGCCACTGCACGTGCCTATGCGTCATATCCAATCATGTCTTGGGGCGCAAATCCAGCGATGGACTGGCTGAAGGCATGGGGCGAGGTGACCGAACGCACTTTCGAACGCATGGTGGCCAAGCCCGACTGGAATATTCCGCCGATCACCGGTCCCAAGGGCAAGGATCATACCGTCTCCGTCGAAACTATCGTCGAGAAACCTTTCGGCGATCTGATCCAGCTGAGCGTGCAGGGCCGCAAGCCGGCAAAGCGCCGCGTGATGCTTGTCGCACCGATGTCCGGGCACTATGCGACCCTGCTGCGCAAGACCGTCACCAGCCTGTTGCCCGATGCCGATGTCTTCGTGACCGACTGGCACAATGCCCGTGACATTCCCGTCAGCTGCGGCAAATTCGATATCGAGGATTACACGCTCTACCTGATGGATTTCATGCGCGCACTGGGGCCCGACACGCATGTGATCGCGGTGTGCCAGCCTGTGCCGCTCACCCTTGCCGCGACAGCGTACCTCGCGGAACTGGACCCGGACGCGCAACCGCGCTCGCTGACGCTGATCGGGGGTCCCGTCGATCCCGAGGCGAACCATACCGAAGTGACGGATTTCGGCCGCACCGTCACAATGGGTCAGCTGGAACAGACGATGATCCAGCGTGTCGGCTTCAAATATGCCGGTGTCGGGCGCATGGTCTATCCGGGGCTCTTGCAGCTTGCATCGTTCATTTCCATGAACATGGACAGCCACACCAATTCGTTCCGCGACGAAATCATCCGGGTCGCCAAAGGGGAAGCATCGGAACACGACCGGCACAATGACTTTTACGACGAATACCTCGCCGTGATGGATATGACGGCGGAATTCTACCTGTCGACCGTCGAACGCATCTTCAAGGGTCGCGAAATCGCGCGCAACGAATTCGTGGTCGCCGGGCACAAGGTCGATTTCAGCAAGATCACCACCGTCGCAGTCAAGATCGTCGAAGGCGAGAAAGACGATATCTCGGCCCCCGGACAGTGCCTTGCCGCGCTTGACCTTCTGACCGGTCTGCCGGACGAAAAAAAGGCGGCCCACGTCGAACCGGGTGCCGGACACTACGGAATTTTCGCAGGCAAGAGCTGGCGCAACAACATCCGGCCCCTTGTGCTGAGCTTTATCGATGCCAATGCCGACCCGGCAGTCGCGAACACGGACAACGTGGTCAACCTGAAGTCCTAGCGCAGCACCCACGGCATCCTGATCCACCGGTGCAAGGCATCGGTGGTCGCATCCGCGCGTTCGAGCATCGGCAGATAGCCCGCACCTTCGATCACCTCGAGCGTCGCATTGGGGATCAGTTCCGCCATGAACTGATGCCGCTTGAGGTGGAATTGGCCGTCATGGCTTCCGCAGATCACCGCCGCAGGCTGGGTGATCTTGCGCAGCACATCCTGCTGATCGCGTCGGCGCTGCATGGCACGCGCCTGTTTGACGTAAGCCTCGGGCCCTACGTCCCGGCCCATCTCGGTCAATTGCCGCACCAGTGCGGGTTTGTCGGTTGCGGGGCCCATCCATGTCGAATTGATCTCGTGCTGCAGCACATCGTCCCACCGGCCCGCGCGCGCCGCGATAATATGCTGCTCGCGTGCGGCAGCGGCATCGGGCAGTTCTGCCTGCGGGGTCGTGCTGATCAGCGCGACACGGGTAATGCGTTCAGGGGCACGGCGCAGCATTTCCATCGCGACCATTCCGCCAAAGCCCGCGCCCAGCAATGAGAACCGCTGCGGCGCCCAGCTGAGGATCTGGCTGGCGATTTCCTCCATCCGCTCGCCGCAACTGCCGGGTGCGACCATGACCGCGTGATCGCGTGACAGCGCCTGCATCTGCGGAAAGAACACACGCGCGTCGCAAAGCACCGGCGGGATCATCACGAGGGTTTCGCGAGACATGGGCAATGCCCCTTTCGGACTGCTCGGCCATCTTCTGTGGCGTGGCTCAAGTATCCGTCAGGGCGGCCGTCTTATGCAAGTCTCAGCATGCATCGACCGCCCTCAGCCAAGCCAGAATCCGCCCAACCGCAGGTGCTGTCTGACCCGGCGAAAATATATCGCCGGCCATGATATGCCCCATCGGGTCATCCGCCGCGGTCTGCTGGAAGAGATATGTTTCGACAGGACCACCCCAGCGGGCGATTATCTTGCGGGTCCGGTCAGCGGAAACGACCTTGTCGGCCTCGTTGAAGCAAAACAGGGCGGGTGTCGTCACATGCTCAACTGCGGCGCTGTGTACCGCCCGGACCGCATCGGCCATCGGGTGGATCGCCTGGGTGGGATAGCGCAGGGTCCAGTAGGCTGCATGGGCATCGCTGATCTTGGGGAAGCTGCGCTCGGCTCCGGCGGCCACATGTGCCCACTTTCTGGAGAACGGCAGATCGAGCAGGCTCTGACCGATCCGGTTGGCCAGCCCGAAGTTGGGCGAGACATGCACGATCGCGTCGATCCGCGCGCCTTGGCTCAGCGCCAGCGTGGCCAGCGTGCAACCGGTCGAGCAGCCGATCACGACGACCCGCTTGCCGATCGTCTGTGTGATGTCCAGTGCCTCGGCAACATCGGCCTGCCACGCAGCAAGGGTCGCGGAGCCCATCGCCGCACCATCCTGCCCGTGACCCGTCAATCGTGTGAAATGAAGGTTGGCACCAAGCCCTTTGGCGACCAGATCGGGCAACGGCCGGATCTCTTCCGGTGACGCTGAAAATCCGTGGATGAACAAGACCGCATAATCCGTGCGCGCCGCTGCATCGCCTGCCCAGATGACCCGTTTTTCGCAGCCCGCCCGCAAGTGGGGCACCTGCGCCTCGGCCAGGGCGATTTCGGCCTCGAGTGTTGCGATGTCACGCAAGGGCACGGGCCGCCATCGGCCGGTAGATCAGTGTCAATCCAAGCACCGCCACCACCAGTATGCCTGCGGGAAGCAGGGTTATCGCCACTTGCAGCGTGCCCAGTGCGGCTTCGGTCTGCATGACACTGCCCTCACGCGCTTCCTGCCAGCCCGCCGCGGCCAGTGTCAGCCCCAGAAACGCCGGAGCCAACGCATTGGCCAGCTTTTGCCCGAAAAGCCAGACGGCGGAAAAGGCCCCCTCGATGGCGGCACCGGTTTCACGGCGTGTCACATCCATCAGGTCCGGATACATGGCCCAGGGGATCTGCTGGTAGGCCCCGTTGGTCATCCCCGCGAGGATGAACATCCCCGCAATGGCCGTGACGTTGACGGAAGGCAGGGCCGCGTAGAGTGCAAAGAGCAAAACCACATAAAGGCCCAGCCCGACGACAAGGGCTGGCAGCTTGCCGATACGGTGCGACAGCAACACCCAGATCGCCTGGCTGAGGATCGACCCGACGACGAAGGCGGCAAAAAGCAGGCTCAGTGTCGTCAGCTCATTCGCCGCACCCGAAAGCGGCGTATCCCCGCTGTCGATGATCAGGTAGAGCGCGGCGAAGGGCAGACCCGCGGTGATCATCGCAATCGCCAGTGTCATCACCCCGTAAAGGACGACAAGAACCATGAAGGGGCGGTTGCCGAAGACCAGACCTATGACGCCGAGGGCCGGAACCGTCACCGGTGTCTCGATGCGTGGGGCGTTTCGGACCGTCCAGAGGGACAGCCAGACAGCCCCGACCATCAGCGGCGTGACTGAAAGGGCCGCCATCGCATAACCCATCGATGCCGCCAGCCCGGGAATGACGGCACCACCTATCAGGATGCCGATACTGGCGAACCCCATGCGCCACCCGGTCATTGTCGAGCGTTCCCTGGGGTCTTGCGTCATTTCTCCCGATTGCGCGCCATAAGGAATGGCGACCATCGTGAAGCCGATCGTCGCGACCCCGAAAAACAGGATGACCCAGGTCACGTTGCCACCGGTCGTCAGACCTTGGGGCACGGCGAAAAGGCCGACCATCCCCCCCGCCATGACCAGAACCCCAAGAGACATCCACGGGGCCCGCCTGCCGAACCGGGTCTCCGTTCGGTCAGACAGATAGCCCACCAGCGGGTCGGTGATCATGTCGAAAACCAGAACGGCCGTGGTGACGAAGCCGGCGATCCCCACCGGAACACCGAGAAATGCGGTCAGATAGGTCAGCACCAGAAGCTGCTTGACCACCACGAAGACGACGATGCCCATATCGGCAAGTCCCCAGCCCGCCTTCTGCCCCATCGATAGCGCCATTGCGTCCCTCCCCCGGATGTTCCGCACCCTAGGCAAGGGCCTCGATTTTGCCAAAGCAAAACGTGGCGTCAGCGGACGCGGTCCAACACCTCTGCAACCGAGGCGACGATAAGGTCGAGGCAATCGGGGTCCGAAAAACGATGGTCGGCCCCGTCGACCAGCGTAAGGCGCATATCCGGTCCTGTGGCATGATCGAGCAGGCGCAGCGCCACGGACATTTCGACGTCGGCATCCGCTGTGCCTTGCAGGAACCGCACCGGGAACGGCAGCGCAAGAGGATCGCGCAGAACCAGCCGGTCGCGCCCTTCCTCGATCAGGTGGCGCGTGATGATGTAAGGCTCGCCATAGTCGGACGGCAACGCAAGCTGACCGGCCATCACCTCGTTCCTCTGGGCCTCGGTAAACCCGGCCCACATGCTGTCTTCAGTGAAATCGGGGGCCGCGGCGATGGTGACCAGCCCTGCGATCTTGTCGGGCATGGCGCGCGCAACCAGCAGCGAGATCCAGCCCCCCATGCTGGAGCCGACCAGAACAACAGGCCCGTCCATCAGTGCAAGTGCCGCGCAAGCATCCTCGAACCAGTCCCCGATACATCCATCGGTGAAGGCCCCGCTGCTTTCGCCATGGCCCGAGTAGTCGAACCGGAGGAACCCCCTGCCTTGTGCCTTGGCCCAAGCCTCGAGATGTACCGCCTTGGTGCCCTGCATATCGGATTTGAAGCCGCCGAGAAAAACGACACCGGGACTTGTTCCGGCAGTGCGATGGTAGGCGATCCTTCGTCCCTGTGGTGTGTCGAGAAAGTCAGCCATCCTGCACCTCTTCAAGTCCGCGCGCGATTATGGCTGCTAGAAAGCACATCACCGCGAAAAGGCCAATCACAAGCGGCACACTGATAGCCGCCACACCGGCCGAGACGACACCCACCGCCAAGAGCACGAGGCCCACGACGGTATTGGACAACGCGGTATAGCTGGCCCGATCGTTCGGACCGGCCATGTCGACCAGATGTGTCGATCTCCCCTGGCGCACCCCGTGATACGACACCATGAGGCCAAGCAGCATCAGCGGCAGGACACCGAAAGCACCGATCCCCCCGGCCAGCGTCAGCACCACCACAAGCGTCAGCACGACACCGCCCGCCAGCCCCGACAGACGCAGAACCCGGGCCGACGACCTGTCAGAGACGCGACCCCAGACATAGGACGAGATCAGCGAGGCCACCGCTGACGCCAGAACCAGCGCCCCCAACTGATCGAGACCGGTATCGGGCTGCAGCAGAACCAGGTAGGGCGGTGTCAGCGCCGTTCCGATCAGCAGGCTTCGCACGATGATGAAACGCGCCAGTTGCGGATCTTTCCGCAACAGACCGAACTGCGCTGACATGGCGCGCTCCTCTGGATCGGAAGGGGCTTCCTTCAGGGTGGCGAAAACCGTTGCGGCAATGGCCCAGAAACAGGCCGCCAGCGCGATCGCACCCACGACGACCACGAACCGGTCACCTATCCCCACCATGAGCACCAGCGCGAACAGGATGACACCGGCCGCCGCAGCCGAACTGGCCAGCCCCGTCGCAGAGCCGCGGCGTGTCTTGGCCACCGTCTTGCCGAGAATATCCTTGTAACTCGCCGAACAGACCGACCGGGCCAGCGCCAGCACCGCCAGCAGCCCGACAATGATGGCACCTGCGACAGCGCCTTCAAGCGTGACAGCTGTCAGCACGATCAAGGCCGCCATCACCCCCTGCATCAGCGCCCCGCCAGCCCAGAACCATTTCCGGATCGCCGAAGCCGTGATCCGCGGAGTGGTAAAGAGTTGCGGCAGAAGGGCGCCGGCCTCGCGGATCGGCACGAGAAGACCCGTCAGGAACGCCCCTGCCCCCAGATGCGATAAAAGCCAACTGAGAACCAGCTTTGGGTCGATCAGTCCATCGGCGATCTTGCTGGCGCTCAATGCGGCGACATGGCGCAGAAAGTTGCGCGGCTCGGCCTTCTGCGCTTCTGGCGTCAGATCGGTGTCGTCGCCGTCATCATCGCCTGTGACGGCATCGAAAATTTTGTCGGTCGTCTCTTGGGTCATCCGGTATCTCCTGCACCGGACATAGTGGGCAAGAGCGTGATTGACAGAAATCCAGATACGCGCGCCCCACAGAAGGGACCCGCAAATGATCGTGACCGTTGGGCCGGGCCACCTTTGCGCTAACCCGCTTGACCTTTCCCGGCGAGGGCGGCATTCATCGCCCAACATAACCCGCAACCGGGCGTTCCGTGGGCGCCGAACCGACGAGGAGACTGCCGATATGGCATCGATTTCCCTGACCTTTCCCGATGGCAATGCAAGACAATACGACGCCGGCGTCACCGCTGGCGATGTCGCGGCCGATATTTCGACGAGCCTGCGCAAGAAAGCGATCTCGGCGACGGTCGATGGCAAGCACTGGGACTTGCAATGGCCCATCGAAGCGGATGCCAGCATCGCGATCAACACGATGAAGGATGAAGAGCCTGCATTGGAACTCGTCCGTCACGACCTCGCGCATATCATGGCCCGTGCCGTGCAGGAGATCTGGCCCGAAACGCAGGTGACGATCGGGCCCGTCATCAAGGATGGCTGGTATTACGACTTCGACCGCGAAGAGCCGTTCACGCCCGAAGACCTCGGTCTCATCGAGAAGAAGATGAAAGAGATCATCAACGCCCGTGACGAAGTCCGCACCGAGGTCTGGGAACGTGATCGCGCGATCCGGTACTACAAGGACCGCGGCGAGCCCTACAAGGTCGAGTTGATCGAAAGCATCCCGGGCGACGAACCGCTGCGCATGTACTGGCACGGCGACTGGCAGGACCTTTGCCGTGGCCCGCATTTGCAGCACACAGGGCAAGTGCCCGCCGATGGCTTCAAGCTGATGTCGATTGCCGGTGCCTACTGGCGCGGCGACAGCAGCCGCGCGATGTTGCAGCGCATCTACGGCACCGCCTTCACCAACAAGGAAGGCCTGCGCGCGCATCTCAATATGTTGGAAGAGGCCGCCAAGCGCGACCACCGCAAACTGGGCCGCGAGATGGACCTGTTCCACATGCAGGAAGAGGCCCCCGGCCAGGTCTTCTGGCACCCCAACGGCTGGACCGTCTATACAGAGCTTCAGGACTACATGCGCCGCCAGCAGCGTAAGGGCGGCTATGTCGAGGTGAACACCCCCCAGGTCGTCGACCGCAAGCTGTGGGAAGCCTCGGGCCACTGGGAGAAGTATCAGGATCATATGTTCATCGTCGAAGTTGACGAAGAGCACGCCCGCGAAAAGGCGGTCAACGCGCTCAAGCCGATGAACTGCCCCTGCCACGTGCAGATCTTCAATCAGGGTCTCAAGTCCTATCGCGACCTGCCGCTGCGCATGGCCGAGTTCGGGTCGTGCAACCGCTACGAGCCGTCGGGCGCGCTGCACGGCATCATGCGCGTACGCGGCTTTACGCAGGATGACGGGCATATCTTCTGCCGTGAAAGCCAGATCGAAAGCGAAACGGCCGAGTTCATCCGCTTTCTCGGCACGATCTACAAGGATCTCGGCTTTGAAAGCTTCAAAGTGAAGTTCTCGGATCGGCCCGAAACCCGCGCGGGCTCGGACGAAGTCTGGGACAAGGCCGAACAGGCCCTGCTGGCCGCGACCCGCAAGGCCGGTATCGAACCCGAATTGAACCCCGGCGAAGGCGCATTCTACGGCCCCAAACTCGAATTCGTGCTGACAGATGCCATCGGGCGCGACTGGCAATGCGGCACCCATCAGGTGGACTTCGTGCTGCCTGAACGCCTCGACGCGACCTACATCGGCGAGGATGGCGCCAAGCATCGCCCGGTCATGTTGCACCGCGCGACGCTGGGGTCTTTCGAACGCTTCATCGGCATCCTGATCGAGGAACACGCAGGCAAGCTGCCGTTCTGGCTTGCCCCGCGCCAGGTTGTCGTCGCGACCATCGTCTCGGACGCGGATGACTATGCGCTGGAGGTGGTCGATGCCCTGAAGAAGGCAGGCGTCCGAGCCGAGGCCGACCTGCGCAACGAAAAGATCAACTTCAAGGTCCGCGAGCACTCGGTCGGCAAGGTGCCGGTGATTCTGGCACTGGGCGCCCGCGAGGTCGCGGAACAGACCGTCACCGTCCGTCGCTTGGGCGAAAACAAGACATCTGTAACATCCCTCGCGGAAATTGTTGCAGAACTGGGCGGGGCGGCGACGCCGCCGGACCTTCTGTAACATTCCAGCGCTGGAAGCTGTAACAAACCCGCCGCGTCCACGACCGGCGGGTTTGTTGTTTTCGCAGGGTTTCTGCGCTGTGACTGTTTGTCGCGGCGCAGCATTTTCTCACGTCTTGTCACGGGGCTGCGATGCACGGGCGTGTGAATGGCAGATGAACGAAAGCGCCCGCTAGGGTTTGGCTATCGCCGAAACCGGTGACCCACACCTTCCGACCCTCATCAAAAGGAGCTTTCTCATGTCCCATACCACCAGATCCATTGTCCTCGCCTCAGCCGTCGCCACCGCCGTTGCCGGTGTCGCAGGCTCTGCCACGGCACAGGAAAACGAAAAATGCTACGGCGTTTCGCTTGCAGGTGAAAACGACTGCGCGGCGGGCCCCGGCACCACCTGTGCGGGCACATCGACCGTCGACTATCAGGGCAATGCCTGGACGCTTGTCCCTGCCGGCACCTGCAGCGACATCGAGCTGCCCGCCATGGCGGACGGCACCGAGCGTATGGGCTCGCTCGAAGAGCTTGACCGCGACCTGCCTGCATAAGCGGTTTGCGAATGCGGGGCGGTTTCAGGCCGCCCCGATCATACCCCGAGGACAGAGCCATGCTGGACACGATACCCCCTCTCTCACTGCCCGCGCGACCCGGTGTCGGCTACAAGCCGCAGCACTATGCGCAAATCATGCAGCAGGCTGGCCCCCTCGGCTGGCTGGAAATCCATGCCGAGAATTACATGGGGGCCGGCGGACGCCCCATCGCCCAACTGCGCCACCTGGCCCGGCGTTTCCCCATCTCGGTTCACGGCGTGGGGCTTTCCATCGGCGGAGAAGGCGATCTCGACCGTGACCACCTCGCCCGTCTGAAACACCTCATAGATTGGCTGCAACCCGCGAGTTTCTCGGAACATCTGGCCTGGTCCACCCACGACGGCCACTTCTTCAATGACCTGCTGCCCCTGCCCTATACGTCCGAAACGCTGGCCCGTGTCGCAGCGCATATCTCGCAGGTCCAGGACACGCTGGGGCGAAAAATGCTGCTGGAGAACCCGTCAAGCTATCTCGCCTTCGCCGAAAGCACGATGTCCGAGACAGATTTCCTGCACGCGCTGGTGCACCGGACCGGCTGTGGCCTCCTGCTCGACGTCAACAACGTCTTCGTCAGCGCGACGAACCTCAAGACTTCACCGCAGGACTATATCGACGCCTTTCCGATCGGGGCCGTCGATGAAATTCATCTTGGCGGCCACGACGAGGATGCCGACGAAACGGGCGCCCCCCTGCTGATCGACAGCCACGGCCGCGCAGTGGCCGACCCGGTCTGGGCGCTTCTGGATTACACGCTCGCCCGATCCGGCCCCAGGCCTGTCCTGATCGAATGGGATACGGATGTGCCGGACTGGCCGGTCCTCGATGCAGAAATCGTGAAGGCGGACCGGGCACTGTCGCAGGTCCCGGTATGACGGCCGTGACCCAAAACCAGTTTCGCGCCGCCCTGCTGGACGCCGGGGTTGCCGTTCCCGAAGGTATCGTGAACCCGGACCGCGGGCCTGCTACCAAGCGTTTCGACGTCTACCGCAACAATGTCGCCGTCGGCCTGTCAGACGCGCTCGAAGCCGGTTTTCCCGTGCTCCGCAAGCTTCTGGGCGCGGATTTCTTCCGCGCCATGGCCGGCGTCTATCTGCGCACCCATCCACCACAATCGCCACTGATGATGTACTACGGTGCCGCGATGCCGCGGTTTCTGGCGCGGTTCGGACCGACTGCCAAGCTGGGCTATCTGCCGGATGTCGCCCGGCTCGAGCTGGCCTTGCGCGAGGCCTATCACGCTGCCGATGCGACACCCATCGCCCCCGCTGAACTGGCCGCTGTGCATGGCGATGCCCTGATGAGGGCGCGCCTCCGGCTCGCCCCCGCGGTGCGCACGCTATCGTCGGATCATCCGGTGCATGCGATCTATCTTGCCAATACCGCGGTCAGCGCCCCCAAGCCGGTGATGCGCGCCGAAGCGGTGCTGGTCAGCCGTGCCGGACTGGACCCGCAAATACACCCCATCGGTGCGGCCGGAGCAGCCTGCATCGCAGCCCTCGGCCAAGGCCGGTCATTGGGGCATGCCTTTGCCGACGCCGATGAGACCCTCGACCTCGGCGCTGTTCTGACCCTTTTGCTGGCGCAGGGCGCGATCACCGAAATCTATTGAAAGGTCCCGACCATGACCGCGTATCCCCTTGCCCGACTGACCGGCCCCATCGACCGCCTCGGCGACGAGGTCCTGCCACTTCTGGCCCGCCTCGTCTTTGCCGGCGTGCTGTTGATCTACTACTGGAATTCCGGACAAACCAAACTGGGTGACGGATTGTTCGGGGTCTTCAACCCGTCGCTGGGGGCCTATGCGCAGATTTTCCCCAAGCAGATGGAGGCCGTGGGCTTCGACGTCTCGCAACTCGGCCCGCTGCACCGGGCTGTCGTCGTCGCGGGTACGGCGGCCGAATTCATCCTGCCGTTCATGATCGTGATCGGTTTTCTGACGCGGCTCGCCGCGCTCGGCATGATCGGTTTCATCGTCGTGCAATCGCTGACCGATCTGTTCGGGCATGGGGCGATCGGCGATCCGGCGGTTTTCGGCGCATGGTTCGACCGCGCCTCTGACGCACTGATCCTCGACCAGCGCGCGTTCTGGGTGCTGGGCCTGTCGATCCTGGTATTCAAGGGGGCCGGTGCGCTGTCAGCGGACCGGCTGCTGTTCAGAAATGCGCCTTAGGTTCGTCCGGCTTGCCCGCCGCGATCGCGAGAATACCGGCCAGACCGACGAAACCGATCGGAAACATCGTCCCGACATTGAACCCGAAGGCGGCATAGAAACAAAAACAGCTTGCCAGCATGAGAATACCGCCCCAGAGGGCCCGGGCCTTGGCCATCGCACCACCTGCAATCGCGAGGAGCGGGGCGACGAAACTGGCAAAGCGGATGAAGCCCGGATTCTCCAGAAGGCCAAAGACCTCTCCCAGTTCGGAATGACGTTCGGACAGTTCGGCGTAGCCGTACCCGAAAAGCCCGACGACAATGCCGATCAAACCACCGATGATCCCCAAAAGGCTGGCTGCGTTACGCATGAATGTCTCCCTTCCCTAAAGCGCCGACATAAGCATGTCAGCCGGGATCGCCAAGGTATTTTGCCTGTACGTCAGCTTTCCAGCCGAGCGTCATGGTCCCTTCGTGATCGATCACCGGCCGTTTCATCAGCGTTGGATGGTCGCGCAGCAGGATCGCGGCAGGCTTGGACTTTTCGGCAACCGACAGACTGCGCCACGTTGTGGAGGCGCGGTTGATCGCCGTATCACCGAAAGCGGCGACGACCCTTTCAACATCGGCGGCGGGGATACCGTCGGCGCGGACGTCGATGACATTCGGCGCATATCCCGCCTCGGACAGCGCCTTGAGCGCCTTACGGCAGGTATCGCATGATTTCAGCCCAAAAAATCGCATTTCGCCTCTCAAATGTGCACAGGTCCGCCGATTCACAAGGATGTCGCGACTGTCATTTGATTTTTACGTAAAATGGGGAATGCTGAAAAGCGGGACGAGCGGCAGCATGGAATATCGTGGCCATCGTCTTGAAGACAAAGGAGAAGATCATGCCAAGCGGCACCGTAAAGTGGTTCAATACAACCAAAGGGTACGGGTTTATTGCCCCTGACGACGGGGGTACCGATATTTTTGTACATATTTCAGCTGTCGAACAATCCGGATTGACCGGTCTGGCCGACGACGAGAAAGTGACCTTCGATCTGGTCGAGGGGCGCGACGGGCGCAAGATGGCCGGAAATCTCGCCAAGGCGGATTGACCCCCCGTTCCACTTCGAAATGCACGATGCGCGCGTGACCTGATCAGTACTTGCGTTCCGGCATCCGGCTGCGCATCAGCTCGCGCAGGTCGGTGTTTTCCATCGGGGCCTCGCGCTCTTCATCCTCGCGCAGGATCTCGTCGATGGCGCGTTGGCGCGCGCCCACAAGCTTGCGTTGCCGCAGGTAGACCAGCACCGCTCCGGCGCATTGCAGGCTGAAGAAGAAGAGCGAGATCAGCACGATCGTCCCGATCAGGATAAAGGCCTCGCGGCGGAGCAACGACAGGCCGGACAAGTCCTCGGTAAACGAGGCCACCATCCAGATCTGCATCATGGCACCATCGTAAATACCAAGCGCATCAAGCACATAGATAGAGATCGGCCCCGCCGCGATCAGGCCGACCTGCGAGATCAGGACAAGCGCGAAGACCGAGACAAACCCGTCTCCGAAACCGTAGAAAGGCGTATGGGGCCGCCCGTCGGGATCGCTGCCAACGGCGGCGCCCGCAAGCGGGACCAGAAGGGCTGCACGGACGGCGAACGCCAGAAAGCCCGCGGCGCCGATCAACCCCCATTCCAGCGTCGGGCCGACGGTGCCGAGTTCGGCCAGCAGGGCTTCGAGTTCGGTCGTGTCGGCTGCGACGAGATCGGTCAGGGCAAGCGGGGTCGCCAGCAGGTAGATCCCGGCGCAGGCAGCGCCGATGATGAGGATGACGACCGCCTCGAAAAAGCCGTAGCCGATGGCGGGTTTCATCATGCCGAGGTAGTTGTTGCGCGGCTTGACGTAATTGGCCTGCAAACCGACGCGCAGCCCCACCATCACCGGAATGACCCCCGCGCCGAGCCCGAAGGCGACGGCGATGATGAGCGCGAACACGGGCGAGATCATCGAGGCCAGAAACGCGGCGACGAGGGCCAGAAAACCCAGCATAAACAAGGCGATGATCAGCGCCGGCAGGGCGATGATGTAGCGCCAGAAAATCGAGAACGAGAATGGAAAGGCACGCAGGAAGATCACGGCGATGGCTCCGCACAGGGGTCACTTGGCGTATTATGACCCGATGAAGCGGGTGAGAAAGAGAAAACTCTGCGGCATCTTCGGGGCGGCAGCGGATGGCCTAGAGGCGCGGATGCAGGACCCCCGCCAAGAGCAGCGCCCAAGCCATTGACATCAATACGAAACGCGACACCGGCAATGCGACCAGGTCGATCCCCAGGCCCGGCAACAGGGCGAGGATGCCGCAGACCAGCGAGACCGCGAGGATGACGAGTGAGGGACGGCTGCGGCGCATGGGCGGCTCCTTTCGGGGTGTGTTCGGGCGGCAGGGTAACGCGCATCCGGGGCGGCGTCATGCGCTGATCGTGCAACGCGCGGCGGGGGTGTCACGGGTGCCACGCGGGAATCAAGGGTTAACGCCGCAAAACAAGGGTTTGCGGCGTACACCGGCGGTACACGTGCCGTGCACAGGGCGTACACCGCGCGTGCAGACAGACCGGTGCATCGGGCGGGGTTAACGCAGCGTGCGGGCCAAAGCGTGAAGATCCGGTGAAGGGCGTGCGGTGGGATCAGCGGTTGGTTACGGGTTCGGGGGATGGTTGGGACAAGGCGGGATCAGCATGCGACGCGGTGGTGGTGGGATTGTCGGGGTGAACGCCGGCCTACACGATTGGTTAACCAAAGCTGGGCAGTCTTTACCTATGCTGGATTATCGCCGCCCCGTTGTCGCCGGTGCATGTGTGTTCTTGACGGTCAACCTTGCCGACCGGCGGTCGGACTTGCTTGT
>Ga0207419_1000804_pt1 | contig 26191 bp, 25 predicted proteins | sample ElkSloMetagenome_4_FD_184723 | JGI IMG/M metagenome (GOLD analysis project Ga0207419, IMG submission 184723) | Hot spring microbial communities from Elkhorn Slough, Monterey Bay, USA - MD2A (version 2) | ecosystem: Environmental > Aquatic > Marine > Intertidal zone > Estuary: Microbial mat ... | reverse complement strand
AGTTGCCCTGTCCGTCCGCCCAGGTCACGCCGCCGTCGACGTCACCTGCGTTCACGGCGACGATCGTCTGCTCGTGTCCGCCGGTGAAAGTGACCTCATCGAAATAGTCGCCCGAATCCATCGTCGCGCCGGTGATCTGGGGAATTTCGATGGAAGGGATCAGATAGCCCGAGGTCGAGTTGGGGTCACCGAAACCGAAGACCTTTCCTTCCATGTCCTCCAGCGAGGTGATGCCGCTATCGGCGCGGGCGAACCCGATCGAATGGTAGCCGATCGATCCGTCGAGGTTGGTCTTGACCAGAACGGGCTCGACCGCATCGGGATCGGCCAGGTAGGTCGCGGCATAGGCCGAAGCACCCAGCCACGCCATGTCGATGGTGCCGCCCAGCAGCCCCTGGATCACGCCGTTGTAGTCGGCCGGGGTGAAGATGTTGACCGGCACACCGCCAAGGGCTTCGGACGCATAGTCAGCCAGACACTGGTTTGCGGTCATGCGGTCCTGCGCGTTCTCGCCGCCCAGAACACCGATGTTGAATTCGCTGATTTCCTGGGCGAATGCGCTCGACGTCAGGGCCGTGCTTGCGACAAGCGCCAGTGCAAGGGTCTTTTTCATGGGTCTCTCCATTCAGGATTGATGAGGTTGTTCAGACCGCCACCGGTTCGCGCACGTCCGCTTGCCCGGTGCCGAGTTCTGTCGATGTGGCCGCTTCCGAAAAATCGGCCCCCGCACCGTAGATGTCGCGCGCGACACCCGTGGTGAGCTGTTCGGGCGTGCCGTCGAAAACGATCCGCCCGTCCCGCATTCCGATCACGCGGTCGCAGTAGCGCCGCGCGGTATCCAATGTGTGCAGATTGGCGATGATCATACGCCCGTCCTCTTCGTGGATGGTCCGCAGCGATTGCATCACGACCTGCGCGTTCATCGGGTCGAGCGATGCGATCGGCTCATCGGCGAGGATGATCTCGGGGTCCTGCATCAGCGCCCGCGCGATCGCCACACGCTGCTGCTGGCCGCCCGACAGGGCCTCGGCCCGTTTCGCTGCCTGTTCCGCGATGCCCAGACGGTCGAGAATGTCGATCGCCTTGTGAATGTCGGCTTCGGGAAAGAGGTTGAACATCGTCGCGAATGTGGATCGCCGGTTGAGCGTGCCGTGCAGCACGTTCGAGACCACATCCATCCGCGGCACCAGATTGAACTGCTGGAAGATCATCGCACAGCGCGACTGCCAGGCCCGCATGTCCGCACCGGCGGTTTCGGTCACTACCAGATCATCGAATGTGATCCGTCCCGAGGTCGCCGTCTCCATGCGGTTCATGATGCGCAATAGCGTCGACTTGCCTGCGCCGGAGCGACCGATCACGCCGATCATCACCGGCTTGCTGACACTGATATTCACCGCGTCGACAGCGGTTTTGGTGCCGAACGTTTTCGTCAGCATTTCGATGTTGAGCATACCGTCCCCCAGTTGACGAAACCGACGCTAGGGGCGGGACGTGACACATTCTTTGCAGTCGCGATTCATTTTGGTGAAAGATTCGTGACGGATTTGTAACGGGCGCGCGCAGGTGAAGGCGTCGGTCCTGCGAAATGGCCGCGACCGGCTTGTCCGACTTGTCATCGAACTGTTACACGATAGTTACAAAGCATGCAGTGCAGAGGATGCGATAAGACATGAAAGCGTGGCTGGCCGGGATTTTGTCAGGGCTATGCGCAACCGGACTGGCGGCCGAGGCCAGCCTGTCCGATCTGATTTGCGACGACACCACGCGCCTGCAGCACCAACTCGGGGATATCGGCGGGGCCGAATTGCACGGACAGGGCCTGCGCGACCCCGAAGCGATGCTTGAAATATGGATCGTGCCCGACACAGGGGATTGGACTTTGGTCCAGAATTACGCGAACGGGACGTCCTGCATCCTCGCTTTCGGTGAACACTGGCACGAAAGGGCACCGGCCTCACCTGCATGACCGTGGCCTGACGCCCCCCTGTTCGAATCGACATTCGGTCTCTATCGTCTTTCCCATGTAACGCTGTGGGGGGCGAAACTGATGAACTGCTATATTGCCGAACTTGATGAAGCAAAGCGGATCGCCGCTGTCTGGGTGAAACGCGAAAAGGCGCGCGGCCCGGCCGTCTTCGATCCCAGACACCATACTTTCGATCGTGAAGGCCACAATGAATTCATCGGCGCACCGCCGACGGAAATCATCGACTGGCTCAGCTCGGCGGGCGCGGATATCTAGACGCGCATAGCTGCCGCAGCCCGATTTGAGGCCGGGGCAGGTTTCGTTACAAAACTTTCATTTGCCCTTTTCCATAATTCATATATTCACGAATTATGGAATTAGATATCTCGCACCGCCTGACTGTACTCGGCCATCCGCAGCGACTGGCCGTCTTTCGCCTGCTGATGCGGCGCTATCCCGATCAGGTGCCCGCGACCGAACTGGCCCAGGCGCTCGGCCTGAAACCCAGTACGCTGTCCACCTATATAAAGGCGCTGTCCGGGGCCGGGCTGGTGCGGCAGGACCGGCAGGGCACCTCGCTGCGCTACGCCATCGCGATCGCCGCCGTGCGCGATACATTCGACTATCTTTTGAATGATTGCTGCCGGGGCCGGCCCGACATCTGTGTCGCACCCGCCTCCGACGACGGGGGCACGCGCACCCGCAAATACAACGTTCTGTTCATCTGCACCGGCAATTCGGCCCGGTCGATCTTTGCCGAGACGATCCTGCGCGACCTCGCTGGCGACCGCTTCGCAGCTTACTCTGCAGGTACAAAGCCGCGGTCCGAGCTGAACCCTTTCGCAATCGAGGTGTTGCAACAAAAGGGCCACGACGTCTCGCCCCTGCGTGCCAAGAATATCGAAGAATTCCGGCAACCGGACGCACCGGTCTTCGATTTCGTCTTCACCGTCTGCGATCAGGCCGCCAACGAGGAGTGCCCCGCATGGAGCGGGCAGACCATCACCGCCCATTGGGGCATGCCGGACCCCGTCAAGGTCGCAGGGACGGATGCCGAAAAGAGCCTCGCATTCCAGCAGACCTACGGCGCGCTGCATAACCGCATGGTGGGCTTCACCGCGTTGCCGATCGCCTCGCTCGACCGGTTGTCCTTGCAACAGGCGGTCGATGACCTCGGGCAGAGCATGATGGAAGGCGCGCGGGAATGACTGTCTATGCGCTCAACGGTCTGGGACGGATCGGCAAGCTTGCGCTGAAGCCGCTGATCGCAAGCGGTGCGGACATCGCCTGGATCAACGATGCCGTCGGCGATCCCGAAATGCACGCGCATCTTCTGGAATTCGACACCGTGCACGGGCGCTGGGATGCCACCTTTGGCCATGACGCCGACAGCATCAGCATCGACGGCCAGCGCATCCCGTTCATCGGGACGCGCGACCTTGCCGATCTGCCGCTTGACGGGGTGGATGTCGTGATCGATTGCACGGGCGTCTTCAAATCCGAGGCCAAGCTTGCCCCGTATTTCGACGCGGGCGTCACGAAGGTGGTGGTCTCGGCCCCCGTCAAGGACGGGAATGCCGCCAACATCGTCTACGGCGTGAACGAGAATGTCTATGATCCCGCCGAACACCGTATCGTCACGGCGGCAAGCTGCACGACCAACTGCCTCGCGCCGGTCGTCAAGGTGATCCATGAAAACCTGAAGATCAAACACGGATCCATCACCACCATCCATGATGTGACCAATACGCAAACCATTGTCGACCGTCCCGCCAAGGACCTGCGCCGCGCGCGCTCGGCGCTCAATTCGCTGATCCCCACCACCACGGGAAGTGCGACGGCGATCACCCTGATCTACCCCGAACTGCAGGGGCGGCTGAACGGCCATGCGGTGCGGGTGCCGCTTCTGAACGCATCACTGACCGATTGCGTCTTCGAGGTCGCACGCGAAACGACGGCGCAAGAGGTGAACGCACTCTTCAAATCGGCTGCCGAGGGCCCGCTGAAAGGCATCCTCGGCTACGAGGAACGCCCGCTGGTCTCGGCCGACTACACCAATGACACACGGTCCGGCATCGTCGACGCACCCTCGACCATGGTCATCAACGGCACGCAGGTCAAAATCTACGCGTGGTATGACAACGAGATGGGCTATGCGCACCGTCTGGTCGATGTGGCGCTGATGGTCGGTGCCACGGTATGAGCAGGGCGTCCCCGCGCCCCGAAGGTCTTTCCGCCTATATCGCTGTGACGGCGGCCTATTGGGCCTTCATGCTGACCGATGGCGCCTTGCGGATGCTGGTGCTGTTGCACTTTCACACGCTGGGCTTTTCACCGGTGCAACTGGCCTATCTTTTCGTGCTCTACGAAGTCGCGGGGGTTGTGACCAACCTTTGTGCAGGCTGGATCGCCGCGCGGTTCGGGCTGACGTCGACGCTCTATGCCGGGCTCGGCTTGCAGGTGCTTGCCTTGCTCGCGCTGGCACAGCTCGATCCGGCATGGGCGGTGGGCGCCTCGGTCGTCTATGTCATGCTGGTGCAGGGGGCGAGCGGCGTTGCCAAGGATCTGGCCAAGATGTCGTCGAAATCCGCGGTCAAGCTCCTGGCACCGGACGGCAACGCCGGGCTCTTTCGCTGGGTGGCGCTGCTGACGGGGTCGAAGAACATGGTCAAGGGCGCGGGATTCCTGCTGGGCGCCGCCCTGCTTGCGACTGTGGGTTTTGTCGGCGCCGTTCTCGGTATGGCTGCCATCCTCGGCGTCATCCTGCTGGCGGTGCTGGTCGCCATGCCCGCCGGCCTGCCCAAGGGCAAGAAGGGGACCAGATTTTCCGAGGTCTTCTCGAAATCCGCGAACATCAACTGGCTGAGTGCGGCGCGGGTGTTCCTTTTCGGCGCCCGCGATGTGTGGTTCGTCGTGGGTATCCCGATCTACTTCTACGCGGTCCTGTCGGACGGCACCACGCAAGGAAACCGGACAGCCTTCTTCCTGATCGGCACCTTCATGGCCCTTTGGGTCATCCTCTACGGCATGGTGCAGGCCAATGCGCCGCGCATCCTGCGCGCGACACATCGCCCTGCCGAAAGCCTCATCACCGCCGCCCGCGGCTGGGCATGGGGTCTTGCGGTGATCCCCGCGCTGCTGACCGCCGCCGCCCTGCTGGCCGACGGCCCGACGGGATGGCTGACGGCAAGCCTCGTCGTGGGGCTTCTGCTCTTCGGGGGCGTCTTCGCCGTCAACTCGTCGCTGCACTCGTACCTGATCCTGTCCTTTACACAGGCCGAACGGGTCACGATGGACGTGGGCTTTTATTACATGGCCAATGCAGGCGGCCGGTTGGCGGGAACACTGCTGTCGGGGCTGACCTACCAGATCGGCGGCCTGCCCCTGATGCTGGGCGTGGCATCCGTCATGGTCGCACTGTCGGCGGTCGCGGTGGGCTTTCTGCGGCCCGAGCCTGCACCGGCCCCGGCCTAGACCCCTTCGACGAACTTGTAATCCCGCTCCGAGGCCGGCAGGCCGTGCGACAGGGCCTCCTGGTATTCGGGGCTGTGATAGAACGTCTTGGCGGTCTCCATGTCGGCGAAACGGATGATCACGCAACGCGCGCGGGTCGTGCCTTCCATGACCTCCACATCACCGCCCCGCGCAAGGAATGCGCCGCCGTATTTCGCAACGGCCGGGCCGGCGAGGGCGGCGTATCTGGCATAGGCCTCGGCGTCTTTCACATCGACCTGGACGACGGCATAGGTGGCCATGATTTTTCTCTCCTTGGGTTTTTTCATGCACAAGCTGCACGCTTTCTAGGCAAGCGCCGCGCGAACTCCGTCGAAGCTTAGGCAAAATACCCGCATCCTGCCCAGCCGAAATTTTACCGTTTGATAAAAAAAATTTCTGTGCCAAGGTTCGACCGTCAACCAGATCGGAGCCGCAATGAATTCGCCTCTCACACCCGGCATCGCCGCCCGGCGCCTCGATACCGAAATGCTGGCGCAGAACTTCACGGACCTGCATGCGCCACTGAACCCGCACGAGGCAGCCGTCGCCGCGGATCGCTGCTATTTCTGTCATGATGCACCCTGCATCACTGCCTGTCCGACAGACATCGACATCCCGCTCTTTATCCGCCAGATCGCCACCGGCACCCCCGAGGCGGCGGCCAAGACCATATTCGATCAGAACATCCTTGGCGGGATGTGCGCCCGTGTCTGCCCCACCGAAGACCTGTGCGAACAGGCCTGCGTGCGCGAGATGGCCGAAGGCAAACCGGTCGAGATCGGGCGCCTGCAGCGCTATGCGACGGACACGCTGATGGCCAAAGACGTGATGCCCTACCAGCGTGCGGCACCCACCGGCAAGCATGTCGCGGTCGTCGGCGCCGGACCGTCCGGTCTTGCCTGCGCGCACCGGCTCGCGATGCTGGGCCACCAGGTCACGATCTATGACGCCAGACCCAAGGCGGGCGGGCTGAACGAATACGGCATCGCCGCCTACAAGACACCGGACGATTTCGCCGCGAAAGAGGTGGACTGGCTCTGTTCGATTGGCGGGATCACGATCCAGAACGGCAAGGCGCTGGGCGCGGACCTCTCGCTTGACGGGCTGGCGGATGATTTCGATGCCGTGTTCCTCGGCGTCGGTCTGGGTGGCGTGAATGCGCTGTCCGTGGACGGGGCGGACAAGGACGGGGTCGCGGATGCGGTCTCGTTCATCGCCGACCTGCGGCAGGCCGAAGACCTGACAACCTTGCCCGTCGGGCGCAATGTCGTGGTCATCGGCGGCGGGATGACGGCGGTGGACGCCGCGGTCCAGTCGAAACTGCTCGGGGCCGAAACGGTCACCATCGCCTACCGCCGCGGGCGCGAGGCGATGTCGGCCAGCCGCTATGAACAGGACCTCGCCGCCTCGAACGGCGTCAAGCTGATGTTCAACGTGATGCCGAAGGCGATCCACGGCAATGGTGCCACCGCCGAGATCGAACTGGAATACACCGCCCTGACCGACGGCAAGCTGACAGCCACGGGCGAGACGATCCGCCTTCCCGCCGATCAGGTCTTCCGCGCGATCGGCCAGACGCTGACGACCGACGCGGGCCTCGATCTGGCCGGTGGCAAGATCGCCGTGACCGGAGCGGGGCGGACCAGCCGCGCCGGTGTCTGGGCCGGTGGCGATTGCGCGGCGGGCGGCGATGACCTGACGGTGACCGCCGTGGCCGAGGGTCGCGATGCGGCCATGGATATACATGCAACCCTGACGGAGGGCGCGACGAATGGCTGATCTCACGACGGATTTCCTGGGCATCAAGAGCCCCAATCCCTTCTGGCTGGCCTCGGCCCCGCCCACCGACAAGGAATACAACGTCCGCCGTGCCTTCGAGGCAGGCTGGGGCGGTGTCGTCTGGAAAACCCTCGGAGAAGAGGGGCCGCCCGTCGTCAACGTCAACGGTCCGCGCTACGGCGTCGTCTACGGTGCCGACCGCCGCGTGCTGGGGATCAACAACATCGAACTGATCACCGACCGCGATCTCTACACCAACCTCGAAGAGATCAAGCGCGTCAAGGCCGACTATCCCGACCGCGCCATCATCGTCTCGATCATGGTCCCCTGCGAGGAACAGGCCTGGAAGGCCATCCTGCCACTGGTCGAGGACACCGGCGCCGACGGGATCGAACTGAACTTCGGTTGTCCGCACGGGATGTCCGAACGCGGCATGGGGTCGGCGGTGGGGCAGGTGCCCGAATACATCGAGATGGTGACGCGGTGGTGCAAACAGTACTATTCCAAACCCGTCATCGTGAAACTGACACCGAACATCACCGACATCCGCAAACCCGCGGCAGCGGCCAAGCGGGGCGGGGCCGATGCGGTCAGCCTGATCAACACGATCAATTCGATCACATCCGTGAACCTCGACACGATGTCGCCCGAACCTTCGATCGACGGCAAGGGGACCCACGGCGGCTATTGCGGCCCTGCGGTCAAGCCGATCGCGATGTCCATGGTCAGCGAGATCGCCCGCAACCCCGAAACCCAAGGTCTGCCGATCTCGGGCATCGGCGGGGTCACCACATGGCGCGACGCCGCCGAATACATCACGCTGGGATGCGGGAATGTGCAGGTCTGCACCGCCGCGATGACCTATGGCTTCAAGATCGTGCAGGAGATGATCAGCGGCCTCAGCCAGTGGATGGACGAGAAAGGCCATACGTCGATCGACGATTTCAAGGGCGCCGCGATCCCCAATACGACCGACTGGCAGTATCTCAACCTCAACTATGTCGCCAAGGCGAAGATCGATCAGGACCTCTGCATCTCCTGCGGGCGCTGCTACGCGGCCTGCGAGGATACCAGCCACCAGGCCATCGCGATGTCGCCCGACCGCACATTCAGCGTCATCGACGAGGAATGCGTGGCCTGCAACCTCTGCGTCGATGTCTGCCCCGTAGAGGATTGCATCACCATGGTCGCCCTTGCACCCGGCACCACCGATCCCCGCACCGGCAAGGTGGTGCCCGCCGAATACGCCAACTGGACCACGCACCCCAACAACCCCGCAGCCAAAGCGGCCGAGTAAACTCCCCGCCGGTCGGGGCTGGCCTTCGGGCCATGCCTCGGCCGGTGCCTTGGCTCAAGGGGTCAGGACACGGCGGATCACGACCTCGAGGTGGTCTTCGGCAGTGTCGAACGGGTCCTCGTCGCCCATGATCGCGCGGACCTGCACGTCGAAATCGGCGTAATGCTGCGTCAGCGCCCAGATCGAGAAGATCAGGTGATAGGGGTTCACCGGCCTGATCCGGCCCTCTGCGGCCCATCCGTCGATCACGTCGCAGGTTCCGTCGACAAGGGCGCGCAATTCGCCGCGCAATACGTCGCCGATCCGTGGTGCGCCCTGAATGATCTCATTGGCGAAGAGCCGGCTTTCCTGCGGGAAATGCTGCGACATCGCCAGCTTGCGCCTGGCATAGGCCAGAAGCTCCGCGACAGGGTCGCCGTCACGGTCCAATGCGCGCAGCGGCTCCAGCCAGTTCTCCAGAAGCTGCGACAGCAACGCGGTGTAGATCGCGTCCTTGGACGGGAAATAGTAGAGCACGTTGGGCTTCGACAGGCCCGCCGCCTCTGCCACCATATCGATCGTCGAGCCGCGGAATCCGAATTGCGAAAAGACCTCCAATCCGGCCTTCAGAATGACGGTCTGGTTCTTCTTGCGGATGCGCGTGTCGGGTTTGTTCATGGGTCTCTTTCCGCGATGACTGCAATTTGGGCATCCGCCCGCATTCGGTGCAGGTTTTCCCGACATTGGGTCGGGCGGCCCCGGCAAATGCCTTGACTGCCCGCGACCTTTTGTTAGCGTTCCTTTGACCGATTGGTCAAATATTAGATCACGCAAGCAGGGGGCCCCATGCCAGCAGCCGGTGAAAATCTTCGCATCGACGGATCGCGCCTCTGGGACAGCCTGATGGAAATGGCCAGGATCGGCCCCGGCGTCGCGGGCGGCAACAACCGCCAGACCCTCACCGATGCCGACAGCGAAGGCCGCCACCTGTTCGACAAGTGGTGCCGGGAAGCGGGCATGACCATGGGCGTCGACGAGATCGGCAACATGTTCGCCCGTCGTGAAGGCACAGATCCCGACGCGCTGCCGGTCTATGTGGGCAGCCACCTCGACACGCAGCCCACGGGCGGGAAATACGACGGCGTTCTCGGCGTGCTGGGCGGTCTGGAGATCATCCGCACGATGAACGACCTCGACATCAAGACAAGGCACCCGATCGTCGTCACCAACTGGACCAACGAAGAAGGCACGCGCTTTGCGCCGGCCATGTTGGCGTCGGGCGTTTTCGCGGGCAAGCATGACCTCGACTGGGCGCTGGACCGGACGGACGCCAAGGGCAAGCGGTTCGGCGACGAACTCGACCGGATCGGCTGGAAGGGCGACGAGAAGGTCGGCGCGCGCAAGATGCATGCCTTCTTCGAGTTGCACATCGAACAGGGCCCGATCCTCGAGGCCGAGGGCAAGGATATCGGCGTCGTCACCCACGGGCAGGGGCTGCGCTGGATCCAGTGCACCGTGACGGGCAAGGAAAGCCACACGGGCTCTACCCCGATGCATATGCGCAAGAACGCCGGCCGCGGTCTGGCACTGGTGACCGAACTGGTGCACGAGATCGCGATGAAGAACCAGCCCAACGCCGTTGGCGCCATCGGCCACATCGACGTCTATCCCAACAGCCGCAACGTGATCCCCGGCAAGGCGGTCTTTACCGTCGATATGCGCACGCACCTCTTGGACAAGCTGAACGCGATGGTGGACGAGCTGATGGCCCGCGCGCCGGGCATCTGCGAAGACATCGGCGTGAGTTTCGAGGCCGAGATCGTCGGCCAGTTCGACCCGCCCGCCTTCGATGAAGGTTGCGTGAAGGCCGTGCGCGATGCCGCGGAACGGCTGGGCTATTCCCACATGGATATCGTCTCGGGCGCCGGCCATGACGCCTGCTGGATCAACGATCTCTACCCGACGGCGATGGTCATGTGCCCTTGCGTGGACGGGCTCAGCCACCACGAGGCCGAGGAGATCAGCCCCGAATGGGCCACCGCGGGCACGGATGTGCTGATGCACGCTGTGCTGGAAACGGCGGAGATCGTATCCTGAGGGTGCAGGGGGCGCTGCCCCCGTCCCGTTCCGGGACTCCCCCGAGGTATTTGGGAACATGAGAAGATGAAAACCGCAGCCTGATGCGGACAGGGAGAACAAAATGACCAAAGTCATCAAGAACGGCACCATCGTCACGCATGACCTGACCTACAAGGCGGACGTCCTGATCGACGGCGGCAAGATCGTCGAGATCGGCCCCGACCTCAAAGGCGACGAGGAACTGGACGCCACCGGATGCTACGTCATGCCGGGCGGGATCGACCCCCATGTGCACCTTGAGATGCCCTTCATGGGCACATACTCCAGCGATGATTTCGAGTCAGGCACCCGCGCGGCGCTGGCGGGCGGCACCACGATGGTCGTCGATTTCTGCCTGCCCAACCAGGGCGAAAGCCTGCTGGATGCGATCAAGCGCTGGGACAACAAATCGACCCGTGCCAACTGCGACTATTCCTTCCACATGGCCGTCACATGGTGGGGCGAGCAGGTTTTCAACGACATGAAAACCGTGATCGAGGATCGCGGCATCAACACCTTCAAGCACTTCCTTGCCTACAAGGGCGCGCTGATGGTCAACGATGACGAGCTTTATTCGTCCTTCAACCGTCTGGCCGAGCTGGGCGGGATCGCCATGGTGCACGCCGAAAACGGCGATGTGGTGGCCGAGCTTTCCGCCAAGCTGCTCGCCCAAGGCAACACCGGACCCGAGGCACACGCCTATTCGCGGCCCAGCCAGGTCGAGGGTGAGGCGACGAACCGTGCCATCATGATCGCGGATATGGCCGGTGTCCCGCTCTATGTCGTGCATACGTCCTGCGAGGAATCCCACGAGGCGATCCGCCGTGCCCGCCAGCAGGGCAAGCGCGTCTGGGGCGAGCCGCTGATCCAGCACCTGACGCTGGATGAAAGCGAATATTTCAACAAGGACTGGGACCACGCCGCGCGTCGCGTCATGTCACCGCCGTTCCGCAACAAGAAACATCAGGACAGCCTGTGGGCCGGTTTGCAGGCAGGTTCGCTCTCGGTGGTTGCCACCGACCACTGCGCCTTCACGACCGAGCAGAAACGCTATGGCGTAGGCGATTTCACCAAGATCCCCAACGGCACCGGCGGGCTCGAGGACCGGATGCCGATGCTCTGGACCCATGGTGTCGCGACGGGGCGGCTGACGCCCAATGAATTCGTCGCCGTCACCTCGACCAATGTGGCCAAGATCCTCAACTGCTACCCCAAAAAGGGCGCGATCCTTGTGGGCGCCGACGCCGATATCGTGGTGCTGGACCCCGAAAAGGAAAAGACGATCACCGCCGGAACACAGCAATCGGCCATCGACTACAACGTCTTCGAAGGCCAGCACGTCAAGGGCCTGCCGCGCTTTACACTGACCCGCGGCAAGGTCGCCATTCACGACGGCGAGGTGCGCACCGAGGAAGGCCACGGCAAATTCGTCAAACGCCCCGGCAATGGTGTCACCAACCAGGCGCTGAGCACCTGGAAGGAACTCACCGCGCCACGTCCGGTCGAGCGGACGGGCATTCCGGCGACAGGTGTTTGATGTTTGTTGGTGAAAGCTCCGGAACGGCGGAGACATATGACTGAACCGACAATTACCGCCTCGGGCCTCAACCTCACATTCCGCACCAATGACGGTCCGGTACATGCCCTGAGGGACGTCAATCTCGATATCGCCAAGGGTGAGTTCGTCAGCTTCATCGGCCCCTCGGGCTGCGGCAAGACGACATTCCTGCGCTGCATCGCCGGGCTCGAGACGCCGTCGGACGGACAGCTCAGCGTCAACGGCATGACCCCCGACGAGGCGCGGCAGGCGCGCGCTTACGGCTATGTCTTCCAGGCGGCGGGGCTTTATCCGTGGCGCACGATCGGTGGCAACATCCGCCTGCCGCTGGAGATCATGGGGTTCGCCCGGTCCGATCAGGCCGAACGCGTGGCGCGTGTGCTGGAGATGGTGGAGTTATCGGGGTTCGAACACAAATACCCGTGGCAGCTGTCCGGTGGCATGCAACAACGTGCCAGTATCGCCCGCGCGCTGGCCTTCGACGCCGATATCCTGCTGATGGACGAACCCTTCGGCGCCTTGGACGAAATCGTCCGCGACCGCCTGAACGAACAACTGCTGGAGCTGTGGGCGCGGACCGAAAAAACCATTGCCTTCGTCACCCATTCGATCCCCGAGGCGGTATATCTGTCCACCAAGATCGTGGTGATGTCGCCGCGTCCGGGGCGGATCACGGATGTGATCGACAGCCCGCTGCCCAAGGAGCGCCCCCTCGACATCCGCGACAGCCAGCAATTCATCGAAGTGGCGCACCGCGTGCGCGAGGGCCTGAGGGCGGGGCATGTGGATGCGTAGATGCCTCCGGCGGGAGTATTTTTGGCAAGATGATGAGGTAGGTGGATGAAATCGCTTGTCCCCGTCGCCACGGTGATCGCCGCGATCTTCGCCATCTGGACCCTGTCGGTCGTGCCGATGAACATCCACCTGACCGCCGATCTTGCCCAACGGCAGGATATCCCCGTCACGCCCGATACGCCGCAGGCGCGGCAGGATGTCGGGGCCTTCGCCCTTGCTTTGCGCAATCCCGATATCTGGGGCATGACCTATGTGCTCGACCGGCCCAACCTGCCGTCGCCGCATCAGGTAGGGGCCGAGCTTTACACATCCGTCTTCACGGTCGAACCGACGTCGCGGCGCAGTCTGGTGTACCATGCCTGGGTCACGCTGTCGGCGACGCTTCTGGGCTTCGCCATCGGGGCAGGGGCGGGCATCCTGCTGGCGGTGGGCATCGTCTACAACCGCGCGATGGACAAATCGGTGATGCCCTGGGCGATCATATCGCAGACCATCCCGATCCTCGCCCTGGCACCGATGGTGATCGTCATCATGGGCTCGATGGGTATCCAGGGGCTTTTGCCCAAGGCGATCATTTCGGCCTACCTGAGCTTCTTTCCCGTGGTCGTCGGCATGGTGAAAGGGCTGCGCAGCCCCGATGCGATGCAGCTGGACCTGCTGCGCACCTATAGCGCCTCGGGATCGCAGGGTTTCTGGAAGCTGCGCCTGCCGTCGTCGATGCCCTATCTTTTCGCATCGCTGAAGATCGGGATTTCCGCATCGCTGGTGGGGGCCATCGTGGGCGAGCTTCCCACCGGCGCGCGGGCGGGCTTCGGGGCGCGCATGCTGGTGGGTGACCAATACGGGCAGCCGCTGGTCACATGGGCGGCTCTCTTCGGGGCGGCGATCACCGCGGCCTTGCTCGTGGCGTTGCTCAGCATGATCGAGAGGGGCACCCTGCGGCGCATGGGCATGGGGGCCGCGGCATGACGGCATGGATGATCGCCATCGCGATCTGGGCGGCCGGCTGGTGGCTCAACGTGAGGCTTGCCACCGGGCCGCAATCGGACAGCCGCCTGCTGTCGCTGGCCATTCCCGCCATTTTCGGCGTGACGCTGATCGCGATGTGGCAGGTGCTTGTGACGATGCTGGGGATCAGCCCCGTCATCCTGCCCGCGCCCTCCGACATCGCCGTGCAGTTCGCCGGGTCTGTCCCGATCCTGATCGCCGACTTCAACCAGACGATCGTGAAGGGGGCGTTGACGGGCTATGTCTGCGGGATGATCGCGGCCTTCGGGGTTGCACTGCTGGCGGACCGCTCGCCGTTCCTGACACGCGGGATCCTGCCCGTGGGCGCGTTCATGGCGGCACTTCCCATCGTCGGGACCGCCCCGATCTTCGTCAAATGGCTGGGCAGCGACTGGCAGTCGAAGGCGGCTGTCGTCGCGGTGATGGTCTTTTTTCCGATCCTCGTGAACACGGTCGCCGGCCTGCGCGAGACATCGGCCATGCAGCGCGACCTGATGCGCACCTACGGCGCCGGTTACTGGCCCACGCTGCGCAAGCTGCGCATCCCCGCCGCCTTGCCGTTCATCTTCAACGGCTTGAAAATTGCGACCACGCTTGCACTGATCGGGGCCATTGTTGCTGAATTTTTCGGCTCTCCCACGGTGGGAATGGGTTTTCGGATTTCGACATCCGTCGGACAGCTTGCGATGGACATGGTTTGGGCCGAGATTGTGGTGGCAGCGCTCGCCGGCACGGCATTCTACGGGGCCATCGCCCTGATCGAGAAACGGGTGACTTTCTGGCACCCCTCACAACGATAACAAGGCGCAAAAGCGCGCAACAAACCGACTTGGAGGTCAAACATGAAGACGATCACGAAATACGCGGCATTTGCGGCGGCACTCACGGGGACGCCCGCACTGGCGCAGGACGACGCCAACGAAGTGACCCTGCAATTGCAGTGGGTGACCCAATCGCAGTTCGCGGGATACTATGCCGCCCTCGATCAGGGCTTTTACGAAGACGAAGGCCTCGACGTCACGATCCTTCCCGGCGGCCCCGATATCGCGCCGCCACAGGTGCTGGCCGGTGGCGGTGCCGATGTGATGCTCAACTGGATGCCCTCCGCGCTGGCCGCGCGTGAACGCGGCCTGCCCGTCGTCAACATCGCCCAGCCCTTCGTGTCGTCGGGCCTGATGCTCACCTGCTGGAAGGACACCGGCATCGAAAGCGTTGCGGATTTCCCCGGCAAGACCATCGGTGTCTGGTTCTTCGGAAATGAATACCCGTTCCTGAGCTGGATGAGCCAGGAAGGTATCTCCACCGACGGGGGTGAAGACGGGGTGACCGTCCTGCGTCAGGGCTTCAACGTCGATCCGCTGCTCAACCGCGAGGCCGACTGCATCTCGACCATGACCTACAACGAATACGGCCAGGTGCTGGATGCCGGCGTGTCGCCCGATGAACTGGTGACCTTCCGCTACGAGGATCAGGGCGTGGCCACGCTGGAAGACGGCATGTGGGTGCTCGAGGAAAACCTCGAGGATCCGGTCTTCGTCGACAAGATGGTCCGCTTTGTCCGCGCCTCGATGGAAGGCTGGAAATGGGCGGAAGAGAACGTGGAACAGGCTGCCGAGATCATCATGGAATACGATGAAACCGGCGCCCAGTCGCTCGAGGCGCAGACCCGCATGATGGGAGAGATCGCCAAGCTGACGCAAGGCAGCACCGGCGCGCTCGACATCGCGGCCTACCAGCGGACGGTGGATACGCTGCTGGCGGGTGGGTCCGATCCGGTCATCACCCAGGAACCGGAAGGCGCCTATACCACGGACATCACCGACCAGGCCCTGAACTGATCCGACCCTGACAGAGATCTGACAGCCGGTGCACCCGCACCGGCTGTTCGCGTTTCATGCCCGATGCGCTCAGCCGTCGCGGACATAGACCAGCGCCATGGAATCCTTCAACGCGATCGGGCCGCCCTGATATTCGGGCCCGATCGAGGGCGTGCGCAAGGCGATCTTCCATCCCATACCCTTGATGCCGGGCACCGGAAGGGTCAGCGGGTCGATTTCCTCGGTGGGCTTGCCCTCCATATGGGCGACGACGAAGACCTGTTCATCGTTCGGACCATGCCGCAGCGCGGTGAACACGGTGCGCCCGTCGATCGGTCGCAGATAGTCGAACTGGTCCCTGCCGCTGAAATTATCACGCAACCAGGGCCGCGCCCGCCGGAATTCGCGCACCCGCAAACAGAATTCCGCCTGATCGGGATCGAGCGACGCAAAGGAATTGCCCAGATTGCAATAGTCGTGCATGTCGTCCATCCACGCCCGTGCGATCTCCTTGAGGGTCGCGACCGTGAATTCGGGTCCCGCGATAGGCGGCTCCGAGGCGTTGAGCAGCCGCGCGATCTCTTCCAGATCGTATTCCGTCACCTCGACCAGTGCGGGCAGGAATTCGAAAAACCGCGCCAGTTCCTCGCGCGTTTCGAACCCCATCTCCTTGAGACGCCGGAAATTGCCCGGCACCGAATAGCTGTATTCATCGACCTGCCATTTCAGGCTGATCGCTTCCTCGGCCACCACCTTGACGCCGTAGCGGTCGTCCTGGTTGCGGATGAACCCCCATGACGCCCGCGCCATGGCGTTCAGGAAATCCATCGGCACACCCGGCAGGCCCACATAGGTCAGCACGTGGTTGGCGGGGTTGTCATAGGCCTTGTCGAGGATCTCCATCCGCGACCCGCCCAGGCGCGTATTGATATTGAGCTTGGGGCTGACCTGCGTCCCCCGCCGCAGCGTGTCGTGGTTGGATGTGCCCGAAATCCAGTTGGCCCCGACCTCGACCATCTCGCGGATACGCCAGAATTTCGACAGCCAGAAGGTATAGAGAAAAGGCGTGTTATGGGCGAACGTCAGCGGCCCCCATTGAAAGACGTCGCCATCCCGCTGCTTTTCGATCACCGAGCGATAACTTGACGAAAGCTCCCAATCCTCTTCGGGCCAGGGGCGGCCGTCCTCGAAAACGAACCACGGACGATACTCTGTGCCCGCGACCTCCTGCACGATATCGGCCATCGCCTGCAGATACTCGTCGTCATGGCGCAGTTCCTGCGCGGCGGCGTCCCACCACTTGAAGTCCTGCGCGCCATCCACCCGCACACCATCGGCGCCGAAGTTCACCTTGCGGCGCTGCATCTCGAGCAGGATCGCGCGCACGGTCGGGTTCTGGTAGGCGAGGTTCTGGCCATACATGTTCGGCCCCGCGAAATAATGTCCGTTCAGCGCGCGCAGCCCCTGGTTGTCCGAATGGCCGAAGACCACATCGAAAATCAACTGCTTGGGCTTGCCGGGGAACATGTGCAGCGTGGCCGCCAGATCCACCAGCTCGTCGGGACGCCCCGTTTCCAGCAGCACGGGGTTGACGGTCGCCATGCCCGAAATGACGATGTCATACCCCCAGTTGGTCGTATCGGGCCGCAGCAGCGTCACCGCGAGGCTGTCCTTGTCGCCTTCGGTTTCCTGCCAGAAGTCGGGTCCGGTCTCATAGACGGTCGTCGGCTCGACCGGCAGAAGCTGGACGGCATCGTAGCCAAGGAAAAGCTGGTCGGCGGGGTCCAGCGGCAGATCGCGCGATACCCGCTCGGCGATACGCTGGTAGGTCCGGTTGAGGCTGGCCAGCGTGCCGCCCGCCGTCGCGGTGGGAACGTGGATCTGCAGGATATTGGTGGGCGGGCCGAACTTGTGCGGCGCGGGCCCGGCCAGGTTTGCGAAATAGTCCGTATCCCCCCGCGCGGCCTGCATCGCCGCGACATCGTAAAGCTCGGCCGGGGCCAGCGCGCCGAAGGGCAGCGACATCGCGAGAGGATCGAGGATGCGGTGCCAGTTGTCCTCGGCATCCCGCCATGTCAGCGCGTAGAAGTCGCCCATGGCATCGCGGGTGCCCGCCCGCATTCCCGACACGGCGCAGAAACAGTAATCGTCTTCGCGGATCACCGGAATATAGGCGCGGTCGAAGACGATATCCTGATGCGCCCGGGCCAGATCGACAGGCGCACGCGGGCGCAGGACCTCAAGAAAGATATCGCCCGACGGCACGCGCTGTTCCAGAAGCTCGGGCGTCCAGAAACCGAAGATCGCCGCTTCGCCCTCGATCCGCCCGCCCAGACGGGCGATGATCGACCGTTCCGCATCGAAGCTGGTGGCCGCGGTCGCCCGTGCCTCGTGTGCAGCCGCGGCCTCGGCCTCTGCCGCAGCCTCGATAAAGCCGAGCGTGTCTTGCAAACCCATTCCCTTGTCCTTTCCCGCGTGCGTCACGCTCAATCCGTCTTGACCAGAAACACCGCCGACAGCGGTGGCAGATAGACCTCGGCGCTGGCGGCCTGTCCCTGGTGTGGTTCGGCGGCGGCATGGACGGCACCCATGTTGCCGCGCCCCTGACCGCCATAGATTTCGGCGTCGGTGTTCAACGCCTCGCGCCATTCCCCGGCGACCGGCAGGCCAAGCATGTAGCGCGGCCGCTCGACGGGGGTGAAATTGCAGATCACCACGACATTGGGATCGTCAGGCCCGCCACGGCGGATCCACGCATAGACCGAATTTGCCGCGTCATCGGCCTCGATCCACTGGAAACCGCCCGGGTCGGTGTCCGAGACATGCAAGGCCGCCTCGCCGCGGTAGATCGTGTTGAGATCACGGACAAGACGCTGCACCCCCGCATGGCGGGGGTCATCCAGCGCGGCCCAGTCGCATGCGCCGTCGTGGTTCCATTCGCCGGCTTGCGCGAACTCCTGCCCCATGAAAAGCAGCTTCTTGCCCGGATGCCCCCACATGAAGCCGTAATAGGCCCGCAGGTTGGCGAACCGTTCATCGGCCTCACCGGGCATCTTGCCCACCAGCGATCCCTTGCCGTGGACGACCTCGTCATGACTGATCGCCAGCACGAAGTTTTCCGAAAAGGCATAGGTCAGTCCGAAGGTCATCTGGTGATGGTGGTGCCTGCGGTGGATCGGGTCCTGGCTCATGTAGGACAGGGTGTCGTTCATCCAGCCCATGTTCCACTTGTATCCGAACCCCAGTCCCCCCTCGTGGACGGGTTGCGTGACGCCCGGAAAGGCGGTGCTCTCCTCGGCCACCGTCAGGATGCCGGGGTCGTCACCATAGGTCGCGGTGTTCATCTCGCGCAGCATCGCGATCGCCTCGTAATTCTCGCGCCCGCCGTCGATGTTGGGCACCCATTCGCCGTCCTTGCGCGAATAATCGCGGTAAAGCATCGAGGCCACGGCATCCACCCGCAGACCGTCCACATGGTATTGCTCCAGCCAGTACCGCGCACTGGCCACCAGAAAGTTCTTCACCCCGGTCCGGCCGTAGTCGTAGATCAGCGTGTTCCAGTCCTGATGGAACCCCTCGCGCGGGTCGGCATATTCGTAGACATGCGTGCCGTCGAATTTGCCCAGGCCATGCGGATCGGTCGGGAAATGCCCCGGCACCCAGTCGAGGATCACGCCCAGCCCCTTGCTGTGCGCGGCATCGACCAGATCGCGGAACTCGTGCGGCGTGCCGTGCCGCACGGTCGGCGCGAAAAGGCCCACCGGCTGATACCCCCAAGAGCCATCGAAGGGATATTCGCTGATCGGCATCAGCTCGATATGGGTAAATCCCATGTCGTGGGCGTAATCGACAAGCTCTTCGGCGGCCTCGCGATAGGAAATCGGCCGTCCCTTCGCCTTGCGCCGCCACGAGGCCAGGTGCACCTCGTAGATCGTGATCGGCGCGTGGCGGTCGTTGTGCGCGCGCCGGTCCGCCATCCAGCCGGCATCGTCCCAGCCGTAGCCGCCGATATCGCGCACGACCGAAGCGTTCCGGGGCGGATGCTCGGACCCGAAGCCGACCGGATCGGCCTTGAGCGGTTGCAGCGTGCCGTCAGCCCCGAGAATTTCGTACTTGTAGGCCTCGCCCTCGGTGATGCCCGGCACGAAGATCTCCCAGATGCCCGCATCGCCCCTGCGACGCATCTGGTGCCGCCGCCCGTCCCAGCCGTTGAACCCGCCGACCACCGAGACACGCTGCGCACCGGGGGCCCAGACGGCGAAATGGGTGCCCGCAACGTCCTGATGCGTCATCACATGCGCGCCCAGAACCTCCCACAGGCGGGGGTGCGTGCCCTCGGCCAGAAGCCTGTCGTCGTTCTCGTCCAGAACCGGCGCAAAGCGGTAGGGGTCGTCGAACGTCCAGGTGTCGCCCGTGGATGATGTGGCACGCAAGCGGTAGCGCGCGTCTTTTGCAAGCCGCGCCGTGAACACACCGGGCGCCCCGGCGACCGCCTGCATCGGGACCGCCTGCGCATCGGCAACCAGCACGTCGATACCGGCCGCATCGGGCAGAAAGACCACCAGCCTGTCATCGTCGCCTTTGCCTTTGCGCGGTCCCAACACCGAAAAAGGATCGTCGTGCCGCCCCGCGCTCAGGCGGCGGAAGGCGTCGATATCGGCTGGCGGAAACGGCGTATCTGTCCTGTCGGTCATCGGGCCAAGGTAAAGCGTCGTGCCGAGGATGCAAACCGATCGGCCGGGCTGCCGCCCCTAGCCTTGGGTTTCAGGCTTCTGCGCCACGCCCATGTAGATCACCGTTTTCAGGGGCAGGGGGCCGAAAACGAAATCGCCCCGCCGGTTGATTCCGCGCGGCCCCAGGCCGGTCTGCGCACCGGCCTCCAACCCTGCGATGGTCAGGGCCCGCACCAGTTCCGCGGGCTTGATGAACATCTGCGGATCATGTGTGCCCTTGGGCAGAAGGCGCAGGATATCCTCGGCCACGGTGATCGTGGCCAGCCGTGCGACGGGATTGCGATTGATGGTGTCGTAAAGAAAGATCCCGCCCGGGCGCAGAACCCGCGCGATCTCGGCCATGACCCGCTCGAGATCCTGCACATGCTCGAGCACATCGACACAGACCACGATGTCGAAGGCCGCGTCTTCGTAGGGCAGCGCCTCGCCAAGGCCCACGTCATAGCGGATGTCGTGCCCCGTCTGCGCGGCATGGACCCGGGCGGCCCCGATCGCATCGGCGGCGGGGTCGATGCCTGTGACATGCGCCCCCTTCGCGGCGATCGCCTCGGCCATGAAGCCGCCGGCACATCCCAGGTCCAGCACATCCTTGCCCGCCCAACCGGTCTGCCGGTCGAACCATGCCAACCGCCCCGGCACGAGGTTCTTGAGCGTGCGCACCCAGCGCACCTCGTCGGTCCACCAGCTGTCGGCCACGTCGTCATAGATGGTCAGATCGTTACGCTTGGTGCTGTTCATCCGGGGGCTCACCTTTCAGTCGGGGCAGGGCATAGGGCACGCGGGCCCGGTAGCGTTCAAAGCGGTCGCCGTAGCGTTTCTCGAAGCGCGCCTCTTTCAGCCGCGGTGCCGCAAGGCAATAGACAGTCAACACGACCGCCAGCGCAAGCTGGTCGGGCGTCCACACCGGCACGGTCCAGAGCGTCAGCGCGAACGAGACATAGATCGGCTGCCGGATCAGGCGAAAGAGCCCGGTTGTGGGCATGTCGGGAAAGACGGGCTTTCTGTCCTGCGCCAGCGACATCCACCCCAGGGCGCCCGATTGCACCTCGGCCCCCGCGTCATAGCTCGCCTTGATCAGCAACAGCCACGAGACGGCGTAGGCGGTGCAGAGGATGGCGAATGCCGCACCTTCGGCCCGCCACCAGACGATGCCACTGGGCGTCCAGAAGGCGAACAGCAAGAACAGCTGGACCGATGCGACGATGGCAAAGGTCGTGGTGCCCAGGGTGCCGGCGACGTCGCGGGGCGCCAGCCACTTCAGCGGCTTGCGTCCACGCTCGCTCAGCAGCAGCGAATGTACCAGCGGGAACTGCAGCACCAGGAACAGATTGGCCAGATAGGACCACGGCGCGGGCAGGCTGCCGAAACTCTCGCTCATGCCGAAGAACATCGCGAGGATCATCGCCCCCACGGCCAGCGCAAAGACCAGATGACAGACGATGCCGTAAGCGTAGGCGATCACGATCCGCCGCGCACCCGCCGGCGGCCGCAACGCCCCCAGCACCAGCTGCAGCAGCGTTTTCCATCGAGGTATATCCGGTCTCTCCATACTGCCGGACATAGGGTGCGGCGCGCCCCTGCGAAGGCCCCTGACGAAAAGTCGCACAAAATCCGCGCCCCGCAGCGCGACAGGCGCCCGTCCTGCGCCGGCAAAGCATCGATTTCGCGGAAAATTGGTGGGCGACCCTGGAATCGAACCAGGCGTGAGTCGCCTCGAGGGAGTTACAGTCCCCTGCCACACCTTGCGGCCTGTCGCCCACTGCCGGGGTGATTACCTGCGGCCCCATGGTGCGTCAACCGCAAAATGTCGCCCCCTGCACGCCCCTTCACAGCCCTGCCGTTGTGGGCTATCGCGGGTGCGAAGCGAAAAGGTGGGTCAGCATGAAAAAGCCCAAGTGGGTCATCGCCAAGGAACAGGCCAAACGTGCGTCAGCACAGGAAACCGTGTGGCTTTTCGGCCTGCATGCCGTGCGCGATGCGCTGATGAATCCCGCGCGCGAGAAACTGCGCCTTGTCGTGACCCGCAACGCGCTGGAACGGCTCGGTGATGCGGTCGGGGCAGGGGGCCTTGCCCCCGAAATCTCGGACCCGCGCAAATTCGCCGCCCCGCTCGATCCGCAATCGGTGCATCAGGGCGCGGCGCTCGAGGTCAGGCCGCGCGACTGGGGCAGCCTTGCCGATCTTGCGCTGGGCGAAGGGCCGATGCCCCCGCGCATCGTGCTGCTCGACCGTGTGACCGACCCCCACAATGTCGGCGCGATCCTGCGCTCGGCCGAGGTGTTCGGCGCCCGCGCCGTTGTCGCCGTGCAACGCCACTCGGCCCCCGAAACCGGCGCGCTGGCCAAGACCGCCAGCGGTGCGCTCGAACGCCAGCCCTACCTGCGTGTGCGCAACCTCGCCGATGCGATGACCGAATTGCAGGATATGGGATATCTGCTGCTGGGACTGGCGGGCGAGGCCGAAACCACCATCGAGGATGCCGTTGCCGACCGGCGGGACCGCCCCGTTGCCATCGTGCTGGGGGCCGAGGGTCCCGGACTGCGCGACAAGACCCGCGAGACCTGCGACATGCTGGTCAAAATCGACGCAGCCGGCGGTTTCGGCTCGCTCAATGTTTCAAATGCCGCTGCCGTCGCCCTATATGCGATCAGGGGCTAGGAAAGCGGACTGATGGCGGCGACCAAGATTGCGACATGTTGTTATTGCGGCACCAAGGCCGCGCTTGTGCTGCGTGGCAAGGACAAGCACGAACTGACGTGCAGCAATTGCGGCGCCCCCCTGCGGGTCATGAAACAACTGCCCCGCACGGACAAGCGCGCCGCGATCCCGCGCGCCAAACCGCCCAAGCGCAAATACGACAACACCCATACCGACCGGCACCCCCCGCGCCCGCACAAGCGGCGCAAGGGCAAGAGCTTCGGCAAGAAAATGATGGCAGGGCTCTGGGACGTGATCGAAGACGTGGTAGACGAGGTTTTCGACTGATCCCCGTCCCTGATCCGCCGGTCGCGCAGGCGCCGGTGCCGGTCATTCACGTTTGCCTGAACGCCTCTTCAATCGGGCCCCTGACGACATATTTTCTGACGTGAGCGCGGCGCATGTGGAACTGCGCCGCCTCTTTTCACTGTCCCTCGTTCCAACACCTGCGCCCGGGCCAAACCGGGCGCTTTTTTCCGTGCTGGAATCGGGCTATGACAGTGCCATGACATATACCGACGCCTTTCTCCGCGACATCCTGCAACGGACAAAAACCGTGGCCGTCGTCGGTGTATCGGCCAACCAGATCCGCCCCAGCTTCTACGTCGCGCGCTACCTGTCGCTCAAGGGGATGCGCGTGATCCCGGTCAATCCCGGCCTTGCCGGCCAGACCCTCCTGGGCGAGACCGTCTACAGCGATGTCTCCGAAATCCCCCATGACGTCGATATGGTCGATATCTTCCGCCGGTCCGAGGCCGTGCCCCCGATCGTCGACGCCGCACTCGCGCGGTGGCCCGACTTGCAGACGATCTGGATGCAGATCGGCGTCACCCATCCCCAAGCCGCCGAAAAGGCCGAAAAGCGGGGCGTGGATGTGGTGCAGGACCGTTGTCCCAAGATCGAGTATCAGCGCCTTTTCAATGAATTGCGCATGGGGGGATTCGTCACCGGGCGGATTTCCTCCAAGCTCGGCTGAGCGATTGGCCTGATGCAGAATTGTCCCGTTTTTGAGGGGCTTATATACTTTGGTATAGGCTTTGTGCGGGATTGACCGGCTTCATCCGACCACCATAGGCAGAGTTTCGCCGATAGGTTGCAATGCCGGACCGGTCATTGACTGGCCCCCCGACTGCTCCAGAATGATCCCTGTACCGAGTGTCGTGGTGCTGTTTCTGTCCACTCCAGAGACGATGGTGAAAACTTGGAACGAACCCGAATACTCGACGCTCAGGCCACGCCCGACGCATCCGCCGAAGCCCTTCCGCCCGGTACCATCCTGCAGGACGGCAAGTTTCGCATCGACCAGCAGATCGGCTCGGGGGGGTTCGGTGTCACCTATCTTGCGCGCGACACCGACCTGTACCGGACCGTCGTGATCAAGGAATGCTTCGCTGACGGCTACTGCCATCGCCGCGACGGCAAGGTGGTGGTCGACAACCAGGGGTTCGCGGCCAGCTTCCGCCAGGTTGTCGCCATGTTCATCCGCGAAGCGCGCAGCATCGCCATGCTGCGCCATCCCAACATCGTGCGGGTGCACCAGGTCTTCGAGGAAAACGACACCGCCTACATGGTGCTCGACCTGATCGAAGGGCGCGATCTGGCCGATATCATCGCGCTGGGCGACCGCGAACTCAGCCCCGACCAGATCCATGCGATCCTGATCAAGCTTCTCGACGCCATCGCGGTCGTGCATGACAACGACCTTCTGCACCGCGACATCTCGCCCGACAACGTGCTGCTCGACAAATGGGGTTCGCCCATCCTGATCGACTTCGGTGCCGTGCGCGAGGATGCCAGCAAGACCGCCCGGTCGGGCGCGAGCATGCTTGTCGTCAAGGACGGCTACTCGCCGCACGAATTCTACAACTCCGGCGCGCAGCACAGGGCCAACAGCGATCTCTATGCGCTTGGGGCGACGATGTATCACCTGATCTCCGGCACCGCGCCGGCGGGTTCCGAGCACCGCTTCGCCGCCGTCGCAGCGGGCGAGGCCGATCCCTGCGCGCCTCTGGCGGGACGCTTTCCCGGATATGATCCGGTCGTGCTGCAGACCATCGATGCCGCCATGCGCATCGACCCCGCCGAGCGGCTGCAATCCGCACGCGCCTGGCTCGACTGGATCGAGGCCGAACAGGAAAAGGAACGCGTCCTCAAGCTGGCGCAGGCGGTGCCGCGCAAGGAGATCACCGCCCTGGTGGCGCAGACCAACAAGCAGCTTTCGACCGCGGACGAACCGGCCCCCGCTGCCCCGGATCCCGTGACCGCGCCGGTGCCAGAGGATGACTTTCCCGACTACCGCCCGACCTGGGTGGCCGAGTTCAACATGGAAACGGCACGATCGGCCCGCCGTCGCCCCGGCCAGTCGCATATCGCGAAACGTGCCGCACGCATGGCCCAAAAGGCGATGCAGGAAGAAAAAGCGCGCGCGCTGCTGCGCCAGATGACGCCCGATCCGCAGAAACCGGCCAAGCGCAGGGGCCGTTTCGCAGGCTTCTTCACCAACAGCTACATCGTCCAGTGGATGAGCCAGGCACGCCGCGCAGGGTAGGGCGTCTCAGTCTTGGCGCCGCGCGGCCTTTTCCGCGATCCCCGACGTCCCCTGACGGCGCGCCAGTTCGGCCATCACATCGCCCAGGTCCACGTCCCGCGACGCCAGCATGACCAGCAGGTGATAAAGCACATCCGCCGCCTCCGATGTCAGGCGGCCCGTGTCGCCTTTCACGGCTTCGATGATCGCCTCGACCGCCTCCTCGCCGAATTTCTCGGCGCATTTCTCGGGGCCTTCGGCGATCAGCTTCGCCGTCCAGCTCGTGTCGGGATCGGCGGCCTTGCGGTCAGCGATGATACGGTTGAGGTCGTCCAGCGTCATGTCAGCCTCACAGGGATGCCGGCAGCGGCCATATGGGCCTTGGCCTCGCCGATCGTATAGGTGCCGAAGTGAAAGAT
>Ga0207419_1000801_pt1 | contig 26221 bp, 20 predicted proteins | sample ElkSloMetagenome_4_FD_184723 | JGI IMG/M metagenome (GOLD analysis project Ga0207419, IMG submission 184723) | Hot spring microbial communities from Elkhorn Slough, Monterey Bay, USA - MD2A (version 2) | ecosystem: Environmental > Aquatic > Marine > Intertidal zone > Estuary: Microbial mat ... | reverse complement strand
TCGGCGTCGAGTTCGAGGCCCGGAAGCAGCTCGGATTCCTCGCCGATCGCTGGCCGCAATGGGGCTGGCTGGATCGCTTCTTCGTCTCCGGAAACCTCGCCTGGATCGAGTCCGAGATCGAGATCGACGAGCTAGGCATCCTGACCTCGTCCTCACGCGCCCTTCAGGGCCAATCCCCCTATATCGTCAACTTCCAGCTCGGCTATGACGACGAGGATCGCGGCCTGGCCGCGACCCTTCAGTTCAACCAGGTCGGGCCCCGAATATCCGAGGTTGGCGTCCTCGGTGCACCCGATCAGGAGGAGGAACCCGCCGCTCAGATGGACTTTATCCTCCAGTATCGCTGGCGGCCCTGGGCGGGCTTCAAGATGAAGCTGGGCAACCTGTTGGATGCGAAGTTCGAAGTGACCCAGGGCGACGAGATCACCCAATCCTACAGCGTCGGTCGAACCGTCAGCCTCGGCGTCGACCTCGACTTCTGATTCGGTGCCGAGCTTGTCAGATTTTCTTCATATTGAGTTCATGGGTGTGACATCTGCGCTTCTTATCTTGGGCGGGATGGCTGAGGCCGATCGGGCCTGAGTTGATGTCAACGTCAAAGAGCTCATTCAACGAGGAAACTTTCTATGTTCTCCAATTTCAAGCGCAACGCCCTGACCGCTGCCGTGGGCACGGCCCTTCTCGGGTCAGCCCATGGTTTCGTGGTCAACGAGGAATTCAGCGGTAACTACTTCGAACCCGGTGAGGGCGGTCGAGGCGTCATCATCGACATCACCCCGCAATCTTCTCAGGAGTTCGGTGCCGGCGTCAGTGTTCAGTGGTTTACCTACCGCGATGGACAACCGATCTGGCTTCTGGGGCAGGGTGATGTCGACCAGAACGACAACACGGCTACTTTCGATTTCTGGGAATTCGACGGAACCGGTGGCGCCTTTGGCCCCGAGAACGAAGAGCCGACCACGCTTCCTGTCTGGGGCACGGGCACGCTTCGCTTCAACAGCTGCAATAGCCTCACCCTGTCCTTCGATGGCACTGACGGTGCGGGGTCTCAGGAGCTGATTCCCTCAACACGCGGCGAAGACTGCATCATCGACGAAGCCTTTTCAGCCTGCCCGGCGTTCTCTGACGGCGAGGGTGCGATCGACGGCACCTGCATCATCAGCGGTGACCTCAATGAGAGCGTTGTTCTGACCAACGACACGACCTGGTTGATCGAAGGTCAGGTGCGCGTCAACGACGGCGTGGCGCTGACGATCGAGGCGGGCACCGAGATCGTCGGTGGAGCCTTTGGTATCGACAACCTGGTCGTCAACCAGGGCGGCAAGATCTACGCCGAAGGAACGTCGAACAATCCGATCGTCATGCGTGGCGTCAGCGCTGCGGACCGCGGCGAGTGGGGCGGTCTGGTCATCAACGGTCGCGCCCCCCTGAACGTGCCCGGCGGCACGGCGGTGGGCGAGGGCGACACCGGTACCTACGGCGGAAGCGACCCGAACGACAACAGCGGCGTGCTGCGCTACGTCGTCGTCTCGAACGCCGGCTTCCAGTTCACTGAAGAAGACGAGTTCAACGGGATCGCGCTTCAGGGCGTGGGCAACGCCACGACGGTCGAGAACATCCAGGTCCACCTGAACGCCGATGACGGTGTCGAGTTCTTCGGCGGTACGGTCAACGCCAAGAACATCGTGGTCACCGGCGCCGGGGATGACAGCATCGACTGGACCGAAGGCTGGCAGGGCAACGTTCAGTACGTCGTCGTCAAGCAGTACACGGACGAAGGCGACCAGGGCATCGAGGGCGACAACAACGGCGACAACAACGACCTGGAGCCTCGCGCACTGCCGACCCTGGCCAACATGACCTTCCTCGGTCAGCCTTCGACCGACATCGGCTGGCTGATTCGCGAAGGGTCTGGCGTGTCGATCAGCAACTCGATCGTGACCGGCTTTGGCGAGGACTGCGTCGATTTCGACCAGCTGTCGACCTTCGACAACTCGGCCAATCTGTCGTTCTTCAACAACGTCATTGGCACCTGCGGCGCGCCGTTCGCCGACGCTGAAGATAATGACGGCGAATTCAACGATCCGTTCCTGGTGTCTGAGTTCATCCTCGATACAGGCAACAACGTGCAGCAGGATCCGATGCTGAGCAACTACCTGCCGACGGGCCTCGCCCCGATCGTGGGTTCCGTGCCCTACACCAACGACTTCTTCGATAACGTCGACTACGCCGGCGCCATCCTGGATGCCAATAGCGACTGGACGCAGGGTTGGACCGTGGGCCTGGACCGTGACGCACCGCTCGGTCAGTAAGAGAGACTGATGTCCGATCCGCGGAACCTGCTTCAACCTCGAATCGGACGGTGACAAGCTAACGCCGCTCGCTCAGCGGGCGGCGTTTTTTGATGGGGCAGCTCGAGCGCCAGCTGTCACTCAACTGACATAAAACTGACATACAGTGCTGGCATTCGCACTCGACCTCGAGTCAAAGAAGGAGATTGAAATGTTGAAGAAAGTTGCCTATGTCTCTGCTGCAGCAGGAATATTTCTCTCATCGGCTGGCTTTCCCCAGTCGCAGGTTGATCCGGATCTGCCGGATTACGAGCCGGTCGCAGGGATCTCCGGCAATCTGTCGTCGATCGGATCCGACTCGCTCAACAACCTGATGACGCTCTGGGCCGAGCTGTTCCAGAACTACTACCCGAACGTCAATATCCAGATTCAGGGTGCCGGTTCATCGACCGCGCCACCCGCCATCACCGAAGGCACGGCCAACTTCGGCCCCATGAGCCGCCTGATGCGCTCGTCAGAAATCCAGGCCTTCGAGGACCGTCACGGCTATCCGCCGACGCCCGTCGGCACCTCCATCGACCTGCTGGCCGTCTTCGTCAACAAGGACAACCCGGTCGAGTGCCTCGGGATCGAGCAGATCGATTCCATTTTTTCCGTTGGACGCCGCTGCGGCGGTGCCGAGGACGTCACCCGCTGGGGCCAGCTGGGTCTGGAGGGGGCCTGGGACAACCGCGATTTCGCCCTCTACAGCCGCAATGCGGTTTCCGGCACTTACGGCTTTTTCAAGGAAAACGCCCTGTGCGGCGGTGACTTCAAGCCGTCGATCAACGAGCAGCCCGGTTCGGCTTCGGTGGTGCAGGGTGTCAATGAATCGCTCAACGGCATTGGGTACTCCGGCATCGCCTACATGACCTCCGGCGTCAAGACGATCGGCGTTTCAGCCGTTGGCAGCGACAACTGCATCGAACCCAACAAGGAAAATGCGGCCACCGGCGACTACCCGCTGGCGCGCCTGCTCTATGTCTACGTCAACAAGAACCCGAATCGAGAGCTGCCGCCGCTGGAGCGCGAATTCTTCCGCATGGTGCTGTCGCGCCAGGGGCAGGAAGTGGTCGTTCGCGATGGCTACATCCCGCTGCCGGCATCGGCCGCCAACCGGATTCGGGAACAGCTCGAGCTGTAGCAGCTCGGTCTCCTTTTGCCATCGCCTGATCAGCCAGTGATCCCGAACGCCCATGGACGATAGCGCCGTTAAGACGGAGCCGCGGGCCTCGCACCTGCCCAGTGCGGATGCGATGGCTAAGCGTCGTCGTCGGCGCTATCTGGCCGACGGCGCCGCGCGCTGGATGGTCCGCGCCGGCGGCGGCGGAGTCGTCATTGCCCTGACGCTGATCTTCGTCTACCTGTTCAGCGAGGTCTTTCCGCTCCTTCGCGGCGCGTCGATCGAATCGAGCTCGACGCTTGAAAGCAGGGAGATCGGCGAGACCGGCGGAATCTATCTGGGTCTCGAACGCTACGGCGAGATCGGCATGCGCTACACCCGCGCCGGCGAGCTCCAATACTTTCGCCTCAGTGACGGCAGCCTGCTTGAAACGGTGAGCCTCAATCTTCCTGACGGCGTATCGATTACCAGTATCGGAAACGGAGAACCGAGGGCTCGACTGCTCGTGTTCGGCCTCAGCAATGGTCGAGCCGTGGTGCTTCGCCACGAGTCGGATTTAAGATTTCCCGAGGAGGGTGTTCGGGAGATCGTGCCGGCGCCGGAATTTCCGCTCGGGGAAGCCCCCGTCGTTGTCGATGATCAGGGCCGCGCCCTGACCGCAGTAACCGTGCAGCAGGCCCGAGACGACACAGGCATCGCGGCGCGAACCGCCGACGGTTCGATGACGCTCGTTCGCTATCGCGTGCGCACCGCGCTGCTGACCGGTGCCCAGGAGGTCCAGCGACAACAGTGGCCACTGCCAGCCCATGAGCGCCTGGTCGAGCATCTCCAGCTCAGCGCCAATCTATGGAATCTTCTCGGCGCCGACTCCGCCGGCAATCTGGTCTACTGGGATATCGCTCAGCCCGATCGCGCCGTGCTTCGGGATGTCGCGCAGGCCGTCGGGCCCGAGGAGCAGATCACCGATCTCGAATACCTCAACGGCACCTTCTCGGCGATCATCGGCACCTCCGAGGGCCGGCTGTCACAGTGGTTCCTCGTTCGCGACGAGAGTGAGGATGCCGGCGACAACATCTTCTATCTGGCCAAGGCCCGGGAATTCAAACAGCACCCGGGTGCGATTACCGATATTCGCCCCGAGTACAACCGCAAGGGCTTCGTTGTCGTCGACGATGCCGGCCACCTGGGTATTCATCACGGCACCTCGTCGCGGACTCTGGCGCTGGAGCCGATTGCCGATGAGGCGCTGACGGCGGTCACGGTCTCACCGGTCAATAATCAGATCATGGCAGAAACCGCGAGCGGGCAGCTCAAGGTGCTGGAGATCTGGAACGAGCACCCGGAAGCCTCGCTCGGCGCCTTCTGGAATCGGGTCTGGTACGAGGGCCGCTCGAATCCGGAATACGTCTGGCAGGCCTCATCCGGCTCGGATAGCTTCGAGCCGAAGTATTCCATGGTGCCGCTGACCATCGGCACCCTGAAGGCTGCTTTCTTCGCCATGCTGTTCGCGATGCCGCTGGCGATTGCCGGCGCGATCTATACCGCCTATTTCATGGCGCCGCAGATCCGCGGCTACGTCAAGCCAACCATCGAGGTGATGGAAGCGCTGCCGACGGTCATCCTGGGCTTCCTCGCCGGCCTGTGGCTGGCGCCCTTCCTCGAAAGTCACCTGCCGGTGGTCTTCACCACCCTGATTGGCCTGCCACTGAGTTTTCTGCTCATCGCCTTTGCCTACGCGCAGCTTCCGCGGAGCCTGCGGGTGCGCGTGCCGGCGGGCTGGGAGGCGGTCATTCTGATGCCGATCATCGCCCTCGTCGTCTGGGCGTTGGTCTCGATTTCACCGATGATCGAGATCGCGTTCTTCGACGGCTCGATGCGCCAGTGGTTTACCGATGTCGGGATTACCTACGACCAGCGTAATGCCCTGGTGGTCGGGATCGCGATGGGCTTTGCCGTTATTCCGACGATCTTCTCCATCGCCGAGGATGCGGTCTTTACTGTGCCCAAGCACCTGACCCAGGGCTCCCTGGCGCTCGGGGCCACGCCCTGGCAGACGGTGACGCGCGTGGTGCTTCTGACGGCCAGTCCCGGCATCTTCTCCGCCGTGATGATCGGCTTCGGCCGGGCCGTGGGCGAGACGATGATCGTGCTGATGGCGACTGGCAACTCGCCCGTGCTCAACTTCAATATTTTTGAAGGCATGCGCACCCTGTCGGCGAATATCGCCGTGGAGCTGCCCGAAACAGCGGTGGACTCAACGCATTTCCGCATCCTGTTCATGGCCGGGCTGGTGCTGTTCGCGATGACCTTCCTGGTCAACACGATCGCCGAGATCGTGCGTCAGCGCCTGCGCGCGCGCTACAGCAGCCTGTGAGGGGGATGGCGCGATGAAGATGAAGAGCTGGGTGAAGTCGGGCGATCCCTGGATCTGGATGATCGGCGGGGCGCTGGGGATCTCCCTGATCATGGTCGTTGGTCTGTTGACCCTGATTGCCGTGCGCGGCTTTGCCCACTTCTGGCCCTCGCCCCTGATCGAGACCACCGTGACCCTCGAAGACGGCGGCACGCGCCAGATCCTCGGTGAAGTTGTCGAAGAAGAGACGCTTCCCGCGCAGCGCATCCGAGAGGCGGGGACGGAGGTGCCCGAGGATGCGGTGCTAGTCACGCGCTATCTGTTCAAGATCGGCAACCGCGAGCTCAACGCCCGCGACTTCGTCTGGCATCTCGAATCGGCCATTAGCGAGTGGCGCTATCCGGAAGCGGCAACGATGCTCGAGCGCCGCAAGGGCGGCAACTTCTACGGTTATCCGCGGCGCCTCGAATATGACGGCGAGACCGTCGCCCAAGGGGATGTCCTGTGGCCCGAGCTCCAGGCCATGATCGAATCGAAGTCCGAACTCGCCTCGGAGATCGAGCGCATCGAGGACCGGGAGATCGGGCGGATCAACAAGGCCCTGGAGGAACTTCGCCTGATCGAGCGCGGACTCGATTTCAACAACGTAGTTGGCCCGGAACGCGTCGAGGCGATGGCGGACGTCGACGCGCGACGCGCCGAGCTCAATGCCGATTACGATGTGCTCCGGCGGGATCGCATTCGCCTGCAGGAAGAGGCGCGCCGAGGCGCTCTGGTGTTGGAGACAGCGAGCGGCGACGAGGCGGTCATTGATGTGGTCGATATCATCAAGGCTTCGCGCAACAACGCGATGGGCCTGGGCGGCAAGCTCGCCTTTTACGGCGGCAACATCAAGGATTTCCTGACCGGATTCCCGCGTGAGGCCAATACAGAGGGCGGTATTTTCCCCGCCATCTTCGGGACCGTGACGATGGTGCTGATCATGTCGGTGCTGGTCACGCCTTTCGGTGTACTGGCCGCGATCTACCTGCGCGAATACGCCACCCAGGGGCCGGTGCTCAAAGCCATCCGAGTTTCGGTCTATAACCTGGCCGGGGTCCCGTCAATCGTCTTTGGCGTTTTCGGCCTCGGCTTTTTCGTCTACCTGATGGGCGGCAGCATCGATGCGCTGTTCTTCCCGGAGCGTCTCCCGGCGCCGACCTTCGGAACGCCGGGCCTGTTCTGGGCCTCCCTCACCCTGGCACTGCTCACCCTGCCGGTCGTGATCGTCTCCACGGAGGAGGGCCTGGCGCGGATTCCGCGGACGATTCGCGAGGGCTCGCTCGCGCTGGGTGCGACGAAGTGGGAGACGCTGTGGAAAGTGGTGATTCCTCTTTCGGCACCGGCAATGATGACCGGCCTGATTCTGGCTGTGGCCCGGGCCGCCGGAGAAGTCGCTCCGCTGATGCTGGTTGGCGTGGTCAAGCTGGCACCGAGTCTCCCGGTTGACGGTGAGTTTCCCTACGTGCACCTTGAGCGCAAGATCATGCACCTGGGCTTTCACATCTACGACGTCGGCTTCCAGAGTCCGAACGTCGAGGCCGCACGACCGTTGGTCTACGCGACGGCACTGACTCTCGTGCTCCTGATCCTCATCCTGAACCTGACGGCGATATCCATCCGCAACCGACTGCGGGAGAAATATCGCTCTCAGGGCGATTAAAGGGCAAGACATGAACGATACGACAGGCACCAAGGACCCGATACCGGTCAGCGCAGGCTCCTTCCAGCACAGTCGCAACCGACTGCGCATCCAGGACGAGAAGATCTGCATCGAAACGCGTGATCTGAATTTGTTCTACGGCAAAGATCAGGCGCTGAAGGGCATCAACATGCAGATTCCCCAGAACCGGGTCACCGCCTTTATCGGGCCGAGCGGCTGCGGTAAATCAACGCTGCTGCGCTGCTTCAATCGGATGAATGACCTGATCGACATCTGCCGGATCGAGGGCGAGATCCTGATCGAGGGTCAGGATATCCAGGCGCGCGAAGTCGACGTCGCCGAGCATCGCCGTCGCGTGGGCATGGTCTTTCAGAAGCCGAATCCGTTCCCGAAATCGATCTTCGAGAACGTCGCCTATGGCCTGCGCCTCCAGGGTGTGAACGACAAGCGCAAGCTCGCAGAAGTGGTCGAGAGCTCCCTGCGCGCCGCAGCCCTGTGGGACGAGGTCAAGGACCGACTCGACGACAACGCTTTCGGACTTTCCGGCGGTCAGCAGCAGCGCCTCATCATCGCCCGTGCTATTGCGATCGAGCCGGAGGTCGTGCTCCTCGACGAGCCCTGTTCAGCCCTCGATCCGATCTCCACGGCCAAGGTCGAGGAGCTGATCATCGAGCTCAAGGAAAAATACACGATCGTGATCGTCACCCACAACATGCAGCAGGCGGCCCGCGTGTCCGATTTCACCGCCTACATGTACATGGGCGAATTGGTCGAATTCGAGGACACGGCCCATCTATTCACCAACCCGAAACGTCAAGCCACCGAGGATTACATCACCGGTCGCTACGGCTGATTTCGGCGAAGCGTTCATTCAGGCCATTCGCGCTGCCGACCGCGGCGCGAGCCAGGGAGTATAGTCAAGCGATGGAACAGCAATTCGATCAACACATTTCGCGCCAGTTCAATCAAGAACTGGAAATGCTGCGGCAGGACGTCATGGCTATGGGTGGCGTGACCGAGGAAATGGTCAGAGACGCCATTGCGGCGCTGATTGACTGCGATACGGCCAAAGCGCAGCGCGTCATCGACCTCGACAACGAGGTCAACGAGATGGAAAAGGAAATCGACGAACAGAGCACGATGATTCTCGCGCGGCGTCATCCCACGGCCAGCGACCTTCGCCTCGTGCTTGCCATTATCAAGACCGTCAACGACCTGGAACGCATTGGTGACGAGGCAGAAAAGATCGCTCGGCTGGCGGTACGTCTAGCCGATGTCGATCGGCCGCGCGGCAATTACCACGAGCTCGAAGCCATGGGCGAGACGGTGCGCCGGATGCTCCACGACGCCCTCGACGGCTTCGCCCGCCTGCTGCCCGAAACGGCGGTGACGCTTTTTCAGGAAGACGAGAAGGTCGATGTCGAGTACGAAAACCTGCTGCGCCAGTACTACACCTATCTGATCGAGGAGCCGCGCAGTACGCGGCGCGTGCTCGACTGCATCTGGATCGCTCGCGCTCTCGAGCGGATCGGCGACCACTCCAAGAATATCGGCGAGTACATCATCTACCTGGTCGAGGGCAAGGACATGCGCCATGCCACGCGAAAGGAAATGGAAGAAACGCTCTCCGATCGTTCCTGAGGGCTTCTTCTAACCATCCCTGCAGCGTCTCGATGGCAGCAGATACTCCCCCTGAGTTCGCTCCGCGCGGCAGTATCCTCCAGGCTCAGGGTATTCTCAGCTTCTGAGAAGGTCAGGTGATCCAATCGCTCCATCAACCCTCGATGGAGCCTGGTCATGCCCCAAGCCGTTCTCAAGTCGCAAAAGAGTCCCAGTCGTTTCCTGAACAGTGAAACCGTCCGCCTGCTACCCGCCACGGGAGTGGCCCTGGCCATTGCCGTGCGCGAGCTGCTGGCCCTGGCCAGCCTGGCCGCCGGCCTGGGCGCTGGGCTCATCCTCATTGCCGGTGGTCTGTCGACCTTCTCCCCGATCTGATGACCGGATCTGCCTTGGCAGACCTCGCCGGCCGATCAGGCGGCCTGGTCGATGGTCTTTACCGGCCCGTTGAGAAGCGCATCGCGCGTTGCCGAAACGATCATGTCCACTTCGTCTGAAGTGATGCCAAAGGTCGGGGTGTAGCGCAGGGAGTTTTCGCCGCCGTGAATCACGTTGATCCCGTGCAGGCGTAGATACTCCTCGGTGGAATTGCTGCCGTAGGCCTTGTAGCGACCCGAGTCCAGTTCAATGGAAAACAGCAGGCCAGTGCCCTGAACCTGAGTGATTCGGCCGTCAAGTTCATCTTGCAGAGCCCTGAATTTGCTCAAGAACTCTTTACCCCGCTCGACAATGTTCTGGCGAATCTCCGGCGTGATCGATTTCAGCACCGTTGTGCCGACATCCAGAGCACGCGGGTTGGCGGTCATGGTATTGCCATAGATGCCCTTGCGGTAGGTCTCGGCGGCCCACTGATTCATTGCCAGCACCGACATCGGATACTGCCCGGCGTTGAGGGCCTTGGAGTAGGTTTCCATATCCGGCGCGTCCAGGGCCTCGAAGCCGGGGTAGTCGACGATCGACAGCACGCCATGCGTCCGTAGACCGGCCTGGATCGAATCAACCAGCAGCATCGTGCCGTGGTCTCGCGTCAGCTTCCGCGCCAGGGCATAGAAGTCGGGATCGATGCCGGCACCGGGATTGCCTTCACCCATGACCGGCTCCATGAACATCGCCTCGATGAAGATCCTCTGGCGATCGGCGTGGTCGAAGATTGCCTGGAGCTGGTCGAGATTGTTCGGCTCGACGGTCAGCAGCGTATCGTCATCGCGAAAGGAAGCCAGGTGGGCCAGGTAGGCGCGACGCGACGAGTCCGAGTAGCGCGCGGGTCGATCGGTGCGGCCATGGAACCCGCCGGCCAGGGACAGGCGCTTGATGGCGTAACCGGCCTTGTCCGCGCCGGGATCGGTCTTGTGCTTGGCGTTGATGTCGGCGATCCGGCCGGCCACCGTGACCGATTCAGAGCCCGAATTCATGCACAGAAAACGATCGAAGGGGCAACCATCTGCGCGCCGTCGGCCGATTTCTTCGCGCAGCGTTTCGGCGAATTTGAGGTGGGAAAAGCAGGGCGTCATGACGTTGGCCATGACGTGGGGCTGGGTCATCGCCTGAATGATCTGATCCGGGGCGTGACCGAAGCCGAGCATGCCGTAGCCACCGGAATCGTGCAGAACGGCGCCCTTGGCGGTGATGATCCAGGGGCCTCGCCCGGACAGGGCGACGTAGGGATTGACCGCATCATCGGCGTAGAAATTCACGTAAGCGCTTTGCAGCGTTTCCTTCTGCACCGCCTCGTCGGCCTTGATCAGGTCGGGGTAGGCGGAAGACCAGCACTGAATCACGCCAAGGGCATCGTCGACGGCCTGCTCGAGGCGCGAGTCTGTCTCGGCAAAGCGGCAAACAACGCTATCCGGCAGGCCGCGGGTCATGGGCTCACCGCCGATCGAACGAAGTTGCTCTAGCTTGCTGAGAATGGTCATGGCGACGCTCCAATTCGTTGTCTTTAATATTGATCGATATTTTAGCAGTCTGGTGTGTGTTCCGGCAAAGATCGTCCGCCCTCGGCAAGGCCGATGATCGTGGTCAGAATGTATCGAGGGGGCAGGTGTCAGCCTCGGCCTAGGTGGTCGGCTCGCCGTGCTGGCCCAGCGCCCATTCGACGTGTTCTCTGACCAGCGCCGACTCGTGGTCGCGCCTTGCCTGCAGCGCCGCTACAACGGCCGGCGTGGTCGGTGCGTTGCCCAGGGCAACGGCGATATTGCGTAGCCAGCGCTCGACGCCGATCCGACGAATCGCCGTGCCTTCGGTTCGCTCGAGGAAAGTCGCCTCGTCCCAGGCGAAGAGCTCGACCAGATCGCCCGCATCCAGATCCTTCCTCGGGCGGAAATCGTCGACCCGGCTGTGCTGAGCGTAGCGGTTCCACGGGCAGACCATCTGGCAGTCGTCGCAGCCGTAGATCCGGTTGCCCATGGGCCGTCGGAACTCCTCTGGGATCGAGCCCTTGAGCTCGATCGTCAGATAGGAGATACAGCGTCGAGCGTCGAGCTGGTAGGGTGCGACGATGGCCTGTGTCGGGCAGATGTCGATGCAGCGCCGGCACGAGCCGCAGTGATCGCTGACGGGCTCGTCAGCAGGCAGCTCGAGGTCTGTATAGATTTCGCCGAGAAAGAACCAGGAGCCGGCGTGGCGGTTGAGCAGATTCGTGTGCTTGCCGATCCAGCCCAGGCCTGATTTTTCGGCTAGCGGCTTTTCGAGCACCGGCGCTGAGTCCGTAAAGACGCGATGACCGAAGGGGCCGACCGCTTCTTCGATACGGCGCGCCAGCTTTTTCAAGCGGCTGCGCATGACTTTGTGGTAATCGCGGCCCAGCGCATAGCGCGAAATCAGCGCTTTTTCGGGCTGCTCCAGCAGCGCCTCGGCGGGCGCGGCGTCGGCGGGCAGGTAGTCCATGCGAACGGTGATGACCGACCGTGTTCCCGGTCTCAGCTGACTCGGACGAGAGCGCTTGCGCCCGTGTGCAGCCATCCATTCCATCTCCCCGTGATAATCGCGATCCAGCCAGGCGTCGAGCCGGGCCTCGTAGGCGCCGAGATCGAGATCGGCGATGCCGACCTGATCAAAGCCCAGCGCCTGGCCCCAGGAACGTATTCGATCAGGGAGATTCGCAAGGCCCGTTTCGGCCTTGCCCGAGTCCTGCCTATAATCTTTGTCATGAGACATGACGCGGCATTATATCGGGCTGAACAGGTCGGCGAACTGGACCGGCTTGCTATCGCAGAACACGGCATTCCGGGCTACACGCTGATGCGCCGCGCGGGCGCATCCGTGTTCAGACGCCTCCGCACCCGCTGGCCCGAGGTTCGATCGCTGACGGTGCTCTGCGGGGGTGGGAACAACGGTGGCGATGGCTACGTCGTCGCTCGTCTGGCCCGGGAAGCAGGCTTTGAGGTTCAGCTCTTTGCCCTCGTAGAGCCCGAGTCGCTCAAGGGCGAAGCGCGCGAGGCGGTGCGCGACTGGCAAGCCCTGGATGAAGCCGAGGCCAGAAAGGACGACGCCATTGCCGGCGGTCTGATCGTCGATGCGCTCCTCGGTACGGGCCTCGACCGCGCACCCGAAGGGCTTTTCGCCGAGCTGATCGAGCGCGCGAACGCCAGCAAGGTGCCGGTGGTGGCCGTCGACATCCCTTCGGGCCTGAGCGCGGATACCGGTCAGGCGCTGGAGCCGTGTATTCGCGCCGATCTGACCGTGAGTTTCATCGGCCGCAAGCGAGGCCTGTACACCGCCATGGCTGGAGACCGGGTCGGCGAGCTCGCCTTCGACGACCTGGAGGTGCCACCAGAGGTCGGAGCCGGGATCGAGCCCGATGCCGCACTCCTCGACGCGTCTTTGATCAAAGAGAAACTCGCGCCTCGCCTCAAGGCCACGCACAAGGGCCATCTCGGCCGCGTGCTGATCATCGGAGGGGAGGATGGTTTTTCCGGCGCGCCGATCTTGAGCGGTCGTGCCGCGCTTCGTGCCGGCAGCGGGCTGGTAACTCTGGCAAGCAGGTCGCGTGCGGCGTCAGCGGCGCTGGCCGTCCAGCCGGAGCTGATGGCCCACGACGTGGCCGACGTCGACGCCCTGATGGAGCTCGTAGCCGCCAGCGACGTGGTGGCCCTTGGACCCGGACTGGGCCGTTCATCCTGGGCGCAGTCGCTATGGCGAGCGGCGATCACCGCCGATCGACCGCTGGTGCTGGACGCCGATGGGCTTTACTGGCTGAGCCGTGAGCCCGTTTCCCGGTCAGACTGGATTCTGACGCCTCATCCGGGCGAGGCGGCGCGCTTGCTGGAGACGTCGATCAAGGCCATCGAGGCGGATCGTTTCGCCGCGGCTCGGGCTCTGGCACGGCAGTATCGGGCGACAGTAGTGCTGAAAGGCTGGGGCACTCTCATCGCAACGCCGGATGGCGAGGTGTCCGTTTGTCCCTTCGGCGGTCCGGCCATGGCCACGGCGGGCATGGGTGATGCGTTGACCGGAATCATTGCAAGCTTCCTCGGGCAGGGCATCGAGCTGGAAACAGCGGGCCGCCTCGGCGTGGTCGTCCACGCTCTGGCTGGCGACCGGGCCGCCAGGGGAAGGCGCCAGATCCTTGCCAGCGATCTGATCGACCAGCTTGCCTCGGTGCTTCCGGCTTGAAGAAATCCCTCCATGCGGCCAGCGAAGCTCGAATGGCAAGGGTGGCTGCCGAGCTGTTGCCCTGCTTTGAGGGCGGAGGCCAGGTTCACCTTCGCGGTGATCTGGGGGCGGGCAAGACCACGCTGGTCCGAAGCCTCCTGCGGGAAATGGGGTTTGCCGGGCGCGTCAAGAGTCCGAGCTACGGTCTTATCGAGAGCTATGCCTTGCCGGGAAGGCAAGTTCATCATCTCGACCTCTACCGCCTGAGCCACGGCGAAGAGCTTGCCTTTCTCGGTATCGAAGAGCTCTTCGACGGCGATGCGCTGATCTTGATCGAATGGCCGGAAAAAGCCCAGGGCTTCCTGCCTCAGCCTGACTGGATCGTTCAACTCTCCGATGCCCCGAGCGGTGGCAGGGCAATCCGGTTCTGGAAGCCTTAGGGTCGAGGCAGGCGCAGTCGATTGAACCGTTGCAGTGGGGATGCCAGTCATCCAGGCCCCCGGATCGTTGCGCGCTCAGGCCGCGACCGGCTCGAAGGCCTCGGTCTCGATTCGTGTGCCGCGGACGGTCACGAAGCTGCCTGGCGGGACGCTGACCCAGTTTTCAGGGCAGTCATCGATCGGCTCGGACAGGAGAACCGTGCCCGGCTCGGGGCGCTCTCGATCATCGTTGATAACGGCACTGAGCCCGCGACCGGCACGGTTGTGGTAGAGCGTTTTGGGCTCGTCATCGGTGGCGTAGCGGATTGCGTAGAGCGCGTCGCCGTCGCTGAATGCGCAGGTCAGGCGAAAGGGTTCGCTGATGCCTGCCTGCTGCTGTTCTTTCTCGACGACGCCGACCATCCGCGCCATGGCGGCTTTGGGCTCGCGATCGAGCCCCAGCGACAGGGCGAGATAGAAAGCGGTCTCTGTGTCGGTGGTGCCCTGGATCTCGGTGAATAGCTCGGGATCGATCGCTATCTGAAGGGCGCGTTTGACCTGCTCGAAACCGGAAATTTCGCCGTTGTGCTGGAAAGTCCAGCGACCGTAGCGGAAGGGGTGCGAGTTACTGCGCTGAACGATGCCATGGTAGGCCGCGCGCAGATGAGCCAGGAACAGTCCTGACTTGATCTGTTCGGCGAGGTTGACCAGATTGCGATCGGACCAGGCCGGCCGGAGGTCCCGGTACAGGCCGGGTCGCTCGCGCTCGCCGTACCAGGCCACACCGAAGCCATCACCGTTGGTGGGAAAGGCACCGTCGGGCAGGCCCTGGATATTCTCGACAAAGTTCTCGCGAGCGAAGCGGCTCTGAACAAGAAGCGACCGCGAGGGCTTGATGATCAGGTCTTCGAGGTAGATTTCGGGCCCGGAATAGGCCAGCCATCGGCACATAGCAGCAGGAAATGAGTGAATCTAGAGGGTCAGGATACGCGGATGGAGATCCTGATTGCGGCCGATCTACAGCAGAACGACATCCACATGCGATGGATTCGACACCTCGATCTCCAGGACTCGATCAGGCCGGCAGCGAGACAGATCGAACAGCCAGGTTGTGTGGTCCTCGTCGAGCGCAGCCAGCGTGCTGTCGCCGCAGCGGAGGCGTACCACCGGCCGGCGGCTGAGCGCAAAGCCGAGGTGGGTGATGGCGAGGAACTGCCCTGCAGAGGGCGGTAGCTCGATGCGCTCAAGTGCCTCGGGTCCGAAGGCCGGCGTGTAGGGCGGATAGGCGCGGAAGCTGTCTAGGTCGATGGGCGCCTGCGGCCGCGGCAGGCCCCGGACGTTGAAGATGTCGAAGGGGCCGACTCGAGTGAGGGGCTGAAGCTGCTCTCCAGGCACCATGCCGGCCGGCAAGCCGATCACGTGGGGTCGATCGGGCTGAGCGCCGGCAGCGCTCAGTTCGATATCGCCGCAGCGCAGGCGAGCGTCCATCGCATAGCCGTGGATCAGGGTGAGCGCGTAGGGGCCGTGGATGCTCAGGCCCGGATTGCGGCACAACCAGCGACCGCTCTGGCGCGTCCTCAGAGCGGAGAGAAAGCTGTGGTCTCGATGCGTCCCAGCCGCCTGCTTGATGTCCATGAAAGGATAAAAGGCAAAAGGCCATTGGCCGGCCTGCTGCAAGCGAAAGGCTGAAACCGACAGGGTCAGCTGAAGCAGCAGTACCGGGCAGAGCAGGAGCAGTGTCGGCCGCGGCAGCGCTTGCAGCGTCCGCGTCTGCAGCCATTCGCCCAGGCCGGCGGCAATCAAGGCCGCCAGCACGAAGCTCAGGGGTGTCAGCATGTAGTAGGGATGGACGACTCGAAGTGCCATCAGGCCGACGAGGCCGCTGATCAGAGCGAGCCAGAAAATCACTGTGATGGCGTCGCCGCGAATCGCTCGCAGCAAGGCTCCGGCCAGGCCCGCCAGCACCACGATGACAACGACCAGCGTGGCCGTAGCGGCTACGCCCTCTGGCAGACCGACGACCTGCGACAGAAGGTAATGCAGGCCACCGCCAAGGAGTTGCTGGATAAGCACGAGCAGGTGATCGGCGGATACCGTACCTCCCTGGCCAGACTGAAATTCGGCGAGGCCGCTGATCATCGGCCAATCCTGATGGAATTGAGCGATGAAGAACGGCAGGAAGGGCGCGAGGCCCGCAGTCAGGGCCAGCAGGATCCCGATAGAGCTGAAACCGTGCCGCCGCACGCCGATCAAATACAGACCGGCGGGCAGGGCGAGCACGACAAGGCTTGTGGGATGTGCATGCAGGGCGAGCGAAAACGCCAGGCTCATCAGCATCAGCGAGCTGCGACGACCGGTCTCCGTGAATTGGAGACCGAAAACGGTGGTTGCCGACAGCAAGAGCGTGGTGAGTACTGGATGGGTAATGAAGACCTGCTCGAGGCTGTGCCAACCCGGGAGCAACAGTAGGGTCGCCCAGAACAGTCCAACTCGACGATCGATCCAGCGTTTTCCGGCGTGATAGGTCACGACGAATTGAGCCGACGCTAGCAGCGTCAAGGCAAGGGCGATCCCAGCGACGTCCAGACCGATCGACTGCAGGGTTGTCAGAAGGTAGTACCAGGCTGGGCCCAGATTGAAGACACCGGCCAACTGTGGGCCGGCGCTGATCCATTCGCCGGATCGGCGCATGTCCCAGACCGTGGCCAGGTCACGAGCCAGGTCGAGATGAAGGACGGCGGCAAAGCCCAGCGAAATGAAGGCAAGGGTCAGGGCCAGGAGCATCCACCGGTCTCGGGCTGGCGCGACGACGTGCTGTGGTCCCGGCGAAAAAGCTGCTGCCGCCGCCGTGTTGAAGGTCCAACGCTGGTTCAGAAGGTAGTTGCTCAGCGGAATCAGGATGAAGGCGACCGATTGCGCCAGTAGATAGTTCAGGCCGATGACCTCGTAGCCCACCACCATCACCGTTGCGTTGAGCGCGAGCCCGATCAGCGTCACCACCAGGAAGCGGGGCAGCGTATGGCCGACGGGGTGGCTGTGTTCGAAGACCCAGCGATGCTGCAGAGCGAAGGAGACGATAAAACTAGCGATGAAGCCAAGCGTTGAGGCGATCACCGGCGACAGCCCGGAGACTTCAACGAGGACGATCAGTAGGAGCAGATGGGTGATCAGGCTAAGACCGCCAGTCAGGCCGTAGCGGGCCAATCGATGCTCGATCATGCGTCGTCGGACGAGCGCGTCGAAGAACGGATGAGGTAGCGAGGACGGTGCTTGACCTCCTGATGAATCTGGGCGATGTACTGGCCGATCAGACCGAGCGCGGTCATCACCACGCCGCCGTGGATCAGGATCAGAAGGATGACCGTGGTGAAGCCTTCGACGGCACGACCGGTATACCACTGCCAGAGGGTCTGCAGTCCGAGGCCGACGGCGAATAGGGTAAACAGCAGGCCGGCGATCGTGACCCACTGCAGCGGTGCGGCGGTGAATGCCGTGGTGTTCTTGGCCGCGTAGCGTGCCAGCGACCAGATCGAGAACTTGCTGCGCCCGCGGGTGCGCGTTGCCGTGGCGAATTCAACGCGCACGCTCGGATAGCCCATCCAGCTGCTCAGGCCCCGGAAGAAAAAGGCGCGTTCGGGCAGTTCGAGTAGGGCATCGACGGCCTTGCGACTGAGGAGACGAAAATCGGAGGCCTCATTCAGATCCACCCCGGTCAGGGCGGAGAATGCTCGGTTGAACAGCCTTGATGCCAGGCGCGACATCCAGGACTGATCGGCGCGAGAGGTCTTGATGCCCTCGACCAGATCGGCCCCCGACTGCCAGGCCTCGATGAAGCGCGGGATTTGCTCGGGCGGATGTTGGCCGTCGCCGTCAATGACGAGAACGGCCCGTCCTCGAGATGCTTCCAGGCCGGCCAGGACCGCGGCTTCCTTGCCGAAGTTACGCGCCAAAGAGAGACCGCGGATCGTCCCGCTGCCTTCGCTGAGCGCCTCGATCCTTGCCCAGGTCGAATCATCGGAGCCATCGTCGACGAGGATGAGCTCATGGGATTGGAGTTCCAGTGTCGCGATGACGCGCTGAATGGATTCGACCAGCTCGATCAGGCCATCGGCCTCGTTGTAGGCCGGAATCACGATCGTCAGATCGACGGAGCATTCGCCGCTACCCATCCCCAGCCCTCTTCAACAGGTCTTTGAGATCGTAGAGCGTCTGCAGCGCCTCGCGGGGGCTGAGATCGTCCGGCACGAGCCGATCCAGCGCGGCCTCGACCTCCGAAGGCTCCTCGGGGTCGGACCCGGGGCTGGGCGCCGTGGAGAATAGCCCGAGCTGCGGCGATGACGCGCTGGCCGCTTCGTTTTCAAGGCGGTCGAGGTGTTTCCTCGCCCGGCGGATCACCGGGCGGGGCACGCCGGCCAACTTCGCGACTTGGATCCCGTAGGACTGGCTGGCGGGGCCATCGCGGACGCTATGGAGGAAAACAATCGACTCTCGATGCTCGCGGGCATCGAGGTGCACGTTGCCGATGCCGTCATGGTCTTCAGCGAGGCGAGTCAGCTCGAAATAATGGGTGGCGAACAGGGTCAATGCGCGCAGATTGACGGCCAGCTCGGTGGCCACGGCCCAGGCCAGGGCCAGGCCGTCGAAGGTGGACGTGCCGCGCCCGATTTCATCCATCAGGACCAGGGAGCGGTCCGTGGCATTGTGCAGAATGTTGGCGGTCTCGACCATCTCGACCATGAAGGTCGATCGGCCGCGGGTCAGGTCATCGCCGGCGCCAATGCGCGAAAAGATTCGATCGATCGGCCCCAGGCGTGCTTCGGCGGCCGGCACGAAACTGCCGGCGTGAGCCAGGATCACGATCAGCGCGGTCTGCCGCATGAAGGTCGATTTGCCGCCCATGTTCGGGCCGGTAATGACCAGCATGCGGCGCTCCGGGTCAAGAGCGCAGTCGTTGGGCACGAAGCTCTCGTCCTGCACCGTCTCGACCACGGGATGGCGTCCATCCTTGATCCAGAGGCCCGGGTCCTCGTCGAGCTTCGCGCGATGCAAGTTGAGGGCCTCAGCCCGCTCGGCGAAGGTGCTGAGCACGTCGACCGCGGCGATCGCGCGGGCCAGACTCGATAGGCGCGCGTGCTCTTGTGCCAGGTCGCCGATGAGTTGCTCATAGAGCAGCTTTTCCCGGGCCAGGGCGCGCTCGCGCGAGGAAAGCACTTTGTCCTCGAAGCCTTTGAGTTCCTCGGTGATGTAGCGCTCGACGTTCTTGAGCGTCTGGCGCCGGCTGTATTCCGTTGGGACCCTGTCGCCCTGAGTCTTGCTGATCTCGATGTAGTAGCCGTGGACGCGGTTGTAGCCCACCTTGAGCTTGTCGATGCCGGTGCGCTCGCGCTCCTGGCTCTCGTAGCGGAGCAGGAAATCACCGGCGTTCTGGCTCATCGAGCGAAGCTCGTCGAGCTCGGGATCGAATCCCTCGGCGATGACCCCACCGTCACGAATGACGACGGGCGGCTCGTCGACCACGGCCCGGTCGAGCCAGTCAGACAGATCCGGGCAGGGCGCCAGCGCTTGCCCGAGCTCGTTGAGAAGGGCATCCTGCGGCACCTCTAGGCTTTTGCTCAGCGCCGGTAGACGATGGAGCCCCTCGCGCAGCGTCGTGAGGTCCCGCGGTCGGGCAGTTTTCAGGGCGATGCGCGTGAGGACGCGCTCGAGATCGCCGAGACCCGTGAGCGGATCACGCAGCTGTTGCCACAGCGCCTGCTGGGTCAGCGTCTCGACGGCCTGGTGGCGCGCTGCCAAGGCTCGGCGACAGCGCAGGGGATGGGTAATCCAGCGCTTGAGTTTTCGGCTGCCCATGGGCGTAGCCGCCGTGTCCATCAGGCCGACGAGCGTGTGCTCGCTTCGACCCTCAGGGTGAATATCGATTTCGAGGTGGCGCCGGGTTGCTGCGTCGAGGATCAGATGGTCGTCGGCCTGAACGGCGCGCACGCCTGTCAGGTGGGTCAACTCGCCCGAGAGCATGTCGCTGGCGTAGGCCAGGAGCGCGCCGGCCGCGCCCAACCCGGGCCCGCGGCCCTCGATGCCGAAGCCCGAGAGCTCGTGGACGCCGAGCTGGCGACACAGCGAACGCTCGCCCGATTCCTCGTCGAAATGCCAGGGGGCGATCGGTCGGAGGGCGCGGCTCTGACCGCTCAGGGACAGCGGTTGATCCTCGGGGAAGAGAATCTCCACCGGCCGCAGGCGCTCGAGCTCGGCGGCCAGCTCCGAGGCGGAATCCGGCTCGCAGAAGCGCAGACGCCCTCCGGCCAGGTCCAGCCACGCCAGCCCCGTTTTCGACGACTTCGTCCGCGCCGGCAGGATGGCTGCCAGAAGGCGATCCTGACGATCCTCCAGAAGGGCCTCTTCCGTGACCGTTCCGGGGGTCAGGATGCGCACGACCTTCCGCTCGACGGGCCCCTTGCTGCTGTCCGGGTCGCCGATCTGTTCGCAGATGGCAATCGACTCGCCCTTCTTGATCAGACGCGCCAGATAGCTGTCGACGGCGTGGTAGGGCACGCCCGCCATCGGAATCGCCTCCCCGGCGGACTTGCCCCGCGTCGTCAGGGTGATGTCGAGCAGCTGGGCGGCCCGCTTGGCGTCGTCGTAGAACAGCTCATAGAAATCACCCATCCTGAAGAACAGCAGAATCTCGGGATAGTCCGCCTTGATCCGCAGGTACTGCTGCATCAGCGGCGTATGTTTGGTCGTGCTGGCTGCGGACATGGGGTCGGACCGGCAATACCTGATAGTGGAAATGAAAAGCGGAGGAACGATCAGCCGCAAGCTGCAAGATTCAAGCGAACGCCTGATGCCGTCGGCCCCAACCTGAACCCTGAAACCTGTTTCCGTAAACCGGAAACCGTCCCCAGCTGGCATTATAAGGGCCATGGAAACTCGAAACGACGATGAAGCCATCGCTGACCTGACCGCGGCCCTGGCGGCTGAACTGAAGGCCCACGGGCGTCGGATCGCAACGGCGGAATCGTGCACAGGGGGTTGGATCGCCAAGGTCTGCACGGACCTGGCCGGCAGCTCGGCATGGTTCGAACGGGGCTACGTGAGCTATTCCAACGAATCCAAGCAGGAGCTTCTCGGCGTACGCCCGGCCTTGATCCATCGCTTCGGTGCAGTCAGCGCGGAGGTCGCCGCGGCGATGGCCGCAGGCGCCCGGCAGCGTGCCGATGTCGACTACGCGCTGTCGGTCTCCGGCGTCGCAGGCCCGGATGGAGGCAGTCCCGACAAGCCGGTTGGGACCGTCTGCTTCGGCTGGGCGCTGACCGACAGTGAAGCCGAAACCGAGACCCTGCTTTTCGTCGGCGATCGCGATGCCATCCGTCGGCAAACCGTCGCGTACGCGCTGAAGGGGATATTGAGCCGCCTGCCTCGCCGCTGACTGAGCGCTCAGATGCCTGGATCGCATCAAGCCCCGGCCGCGACCCGCCGATTATTTTTCGCGCTGTGGCCCGCGGCGTGCACCCGCGAGCAAATTCTCCAGCGTCGTGACAGCGCGGGGACGATCAGCCCACGCCGCGTTCCCGCGCATAATTTTCACCTGACACTTCTGTTTCTCGGCAATCAGCCGGCAGATCGGGTCGACGAAATCCTGGCCCTTGGCGATGCAATCGAGAACGAGGCGTTTGACCTCGTGCTCGATCGCTGGGGCCATTTCGACGGGCCCGGCGTGGTCTGGCTGGGCGCGGAGGCACCGGCCGCCTGTCGTACCCTTGTCGATAAGCTGACCGGGCGGGCGCTGGACCAGGGTCTGCAGTTTCAGCATCGACCCTTCGTGCCCCACCTGACCCTGTTCCGCCGGGTGACAGGGCCCTGGCAAGCGCCGCCCGTCGAGCCGATTCCCTGGTCCGTCGAGGAGTTTTCCCTGATCGAGTCCATCCCCCAGCAGCCTTATCAGGTTTTGAGAACCTGGCCTCTACAATAAGGAGAGTTGGACAACGAGCATGGGCCGGAGGTCGTTAAGTCGGAATTCTCCGCGATCGGGCCTAGGAAAATGCCTCGACGAGGGTTTATCGACTCGGATGCCGTCGGCCCTGTGAGATACTTCAACTGGCATCAACATCGAATCGAACGAGAGGACGCAAGCAGTGGACGACAATCGCAAGCGAGCGCTGGCTGCAGCGCTGGGACAGATCGAAAAGCAGTACGGCAAAGGGGCCATCATGCGCATGGGCGACGACGCCGGGCGCAAGGACATTCCGGTGGTGTCGACTGGGTCACTGGCCCTCGATCTGGCGCTGGGTATCGGTGGACTGCCGCGAGGCCGCGTGGTTGAAATCTACGGTCCTGAGTCCTCCGGCAAGACGACGCTGACCCTGCACGCGGTGGCCCAGGCGCAGAGGGCCGGCGGCACCGCTGCCTTCGTCGATGCCGAGCATGCCCTCGATCCGAGCTATGCGGAGAAGCTCGGGGTCAACGTCGACGACCTGCTGGTCTCCCAGCCCGATACGGGCGAGCAGGCGCTGGAGATCACCGACATGCTCGTGCGCTCCGGCGCTGTCGACATCGTCGTCGTCGATTCCGTCGCGGCCCTTACTCCGAAAGCAGAAATCGAAGGCGAGATGGGGGATTCCCACGTCGGGCTCCAGGCTCGCCTCATGAGCCAGGCCCTGCGCAAGCTGACCGGCAATATCAAGCGCACCAACTGCATGGTGATCTTCATCAACCAGATCCGCATGAAGATCGGCGTCATGTTCGGCTCGCCGGAGACCACGACGGGCGGAAATGCCCTGAAGTTCTACTCCTCCGTGCGCCTCGACATTCGCCGGATCGGTGCGCTCAAGCGCGGCGACGAGGTGGTCGGTAATGAAACGCGGGTCAAAGTGGTCAAGAACAAGATGGCGCCTCCGTTCCGGCAGGCCGTGTTCGAAATCCTCTACGGTGAGGGCATTTCCCGCGAAGGCGAGCTGATCGAGCTCGGCGTCGAGCATGGCTTCGTCAAGAAGTCCGGCGCCTGGTACAGCTACGGCGATGATCGGATCGGGCAGGGCAAGGAAAACGTCCGCCAGTTCCTCAAGGACAACCCAGACATGGCCGCTGATCTGGAGAAGAAAGTGCGCGGCAAGCTGCTTCCATCGCCGGAAGACGCCAAGGCCGAGGCTGAGGCCGAAGCTGAAGCTGCTGCGCAAGAAAAGGAAGCCGAGGCGGGCTGACCTTCGACCGAAGATCAGCGTTGATCGATGGACGACCAGGCCGAGCCGATCAAATTATCCGACCTGCGCGATGCTGCGCTGCGCCTCCTGGCGCGGCGAGAGCATTCCTACCGGGAGCTCAGCCAGAAGCTCAGGCAGCGCGGCTGGCCAGAACCCGAGCTCGAGCAGGTTCTCAGCGATCTGGCGGAGCAGGGGCTGCAGTCCGACGAGCGCTTTGTCGAATCCTTCGTCAGAAGTCGCGCTCAGAAAGCCTACGGGCCGATGCGCATTCGAGCAGAGCTCGGCCAGCGAGGCATCGAACGCGCTCAGATCGATCGGGCGCTCAGAGAGAGTGACGCGGACTGGCTGGAGCTTGCGGGGAACTGGTATGAGCGCCGCTACCGGGGAACGCCTCCTGCTGATTTAAAGGACCGATCCCGGCGGCAGCAAGCGCTGGCACGGCGGGGATTTGATCACTCCATCGTTCGCGAGCTGCTTGACTGACGATAGCAGTCCTTGCCGGCGCGCTTGGCCTGCATCAGGGCGCCGTCGGCGCGGGATAACCAGGCATCCGGGCCTTCGCCAGGGTCGTATTCGGCGAGTCCAGCTGAAAAAGTGACCGGACGATCAGCCGTCGGTTGGGCTTGATGAAACTGCTCATTCAAGTGCCTCAACGCTATCTCCGCATCGGCCAGGCTGGTCCGAGGTAGAAGAAGGGCGAACTCTTCACCGCCGTAGCGATAGAAGCGGTCATCGTCGCGAGTGCTGTCAAGAGCAACGCGAGCTAGGCGTTTCAGGACGCGGTCGCCGGTTTCGTGGCCGAGATCGTCGTTGAGTTTCTTGAAGTTATCCAGGTCGATCATTGCCAGGCAGTGGGGCTGTTTCGTGCCCGCATCGACCAATTGCGTCAAATCTTGGTCGAGGGATCGCCGGTTATAGGCCCCGGTCAATCCGTCGCGCGCGGCCAACTCATACAACTGGGCACGCTGACGGGTCACTCGAGAGGCGAAAATCAGGCTGAACAGGCTGGTCATGCTGGCGACGGAGATGAAGGTCGCGTGGTCAGCCGTGTCCTGAAAAATATTCGGCTGCAGCGCAATGGCGGCAACCATCGCGGAATTGACGATGAGGGCGACAGGGCGCTCAGCCATGAGGAAATTACCAACCAGCGTGCTGAAAACCCACATCGGGCTCAGATCCAGAAAAACGGTTACGACGACGGCACCCGCTGCGGTGATCGCTGCCAGAACGTTGGCCAGAAGACGCGTCAGGAGCGGATTCCAGGCCAGCGCGGCAAGGGCAAGAACGACGAGCAGAATAAAGCTGTCCGCAACGCCGATGGCGATGTCGCCAGCGGCAAGCCGAAAAACGGCGAAGGGTCCAACGAAAACGAGGAAGCAAATCGAATAGAGCGTGATGATGGCAAGCCGGAGATCGCTGCGCATTCGCTCGCCAACGGTGCCGAGTCGCCGCATCCAGGTCAGCTGATCGGCTCGTCGTTCGATGGGGTGGGGCGGTTGACTGAAGGTCATGCTTGGAAACAGACGCCAGCCCGGTTTGAGCGGGCAGCGCTGTCATACGTTGAATGCAGTTTAAGTCTGCACAATTTGTGCCAGTAGCTCCTGTGTCGCGATATCGAAAGGATTAGGCCTGGCCGGTCCTGACCCTCGATCGTCGCGCGTTGCGACGCTTCAGGTCAGGCAAAGACGCTCGCCGGCTCTTGAGGCAAGGCTCGACGGCTTACCGCCTTGCGTTCCTTGGCCTTAAACTATACGTCTCATTCTGACCCCCTGACTGCAGACCGTCCTATGAAGACCACCGCTGAAATTCGCCAGGCTTTCCTAGATTTTTTTGCGCAGCGCGGGCACAGGATCGTCAGGTCCTCGCCGCTCGTTCCGGGGAACGATCCGACGCTGCTTTTCACGAACGCCGGCATGGTCCAGTTCAAGGACGTCTTTCTCGGCTCGGAGAAGCGGTCTTACACCACGGCGGCCAGCGCTCAACGCTGCGTTCGCGCCGGCGGCAAGCACAATGACCTGGAGAACGTCGGGTACACGGCGCGCCACCACACCTTTTTCGAGATGCTGGGGAACTTCAGTTTCGGTGACTACTTCAAGCGCGAAGCTATTGAATACGCTTGGGAATTCCTGACAAAAAGCTGCGGTTTTGCCCCCGAAAAGCTCTGGGTGACGGTTTACAAGGACGATGATGAAGCCGCACGCATCTGGCTCGATGAGATCGGCGTCGCTCCAGAGCGCTTGTCCCGAATCGGGGATCAACCCGGCAAGCGCTTCGAGAGCGATAATTTCTGGGCGATGGGCGATACGGGACCCTGCGGTCCCTGCACGGAGATCTTCTACGATCACGGGCCTGAGGTTGCCGGCGGCCCGCCGGGCACGCCGGAGGAAGATGGCGATCGTTACATCGAAATCTGGAATCTCGTGTTCATGCAGTTCGACCGCGACAGCGAGGGCAACATGGCCCCGCTACCGGCGCCGTGTGTGGATACGGGCATGGGCCTCGAGCGCCTCGCAGCGATCCTCCAGGGCGGGCATTCGAACTACGACATCGACCTGTTCCAGCACCTGATTCGCTCCGCCGCCGATCTGACCGGCAGCGACGACCTCGGCGCTCCCTCTCTCAAGGTGATCGCCGATCATATCCGCGCCTGCGCGTTCCTCATCGTCGATGGCGTGCTGCCGGCCAACGATGGCCGCGGCTACGTTCTTCGTCGCATCGTTCGCCGGGCGATCCGCCACGGCTATAAGCTGGGTTGTCAGGATCTTTTCTTCAGCCGCATGGTCGAGCCGCTGGCCGAAGTCATGGGCGAGGCCTATCCCGAACTGGGGGAAAAGAAGGGCTTTGTCGCGGACGTCCTCGAGCGGGAAGAGCGTCGCTTCGGTGAGAC
>Ga0207419_1000800_pt1 | contig 26231 bp, 18 predicted proteins | sample ElkSloMetagenome_4_FD_184723 | JGI IMG/M metagenome (GOLD analysis project Ga0207419, IMG submission 184723) | Hot spring microbial communities from Elkhorn Slough, Monterey Bay, USA - MD2A (version 2) | ecosystem: Environmental > Aquatic > Marine > Intertidal zone > Estuary: Microbial mat ... | reverse complement strand
ACTAGGAAACCTGTTTGCACCAACTGCATTAGAGAAATCTTCAGGACCGCCAGGTATCAAGAAGTTCTGCATTTCGCCTCCCAAACGGGTATAAGTCCTGTCGTTAATATTCCATCCTACCAAATAACTTGAAGTAATATTAGGAGAAATAGTAGCAGTAAAACGACCGATAAAGTCTAGGTTTAGCTGCGTTTCTTTAAACAACTCTTCACGGTATCTACCGCCACTATTAGCACCTGCTGAGTTAACCGGGAAAAGTGTTTTTCTTACATCATCATAAGTATCTATGCCACCTCTGGCCACCAACTCAAACCATTGTACCGGTTTAATGCTCATCTCACTAGACATAATAAAACGGTTCACTAAAGTGGCATTTGTTAACTGGTTAATTGTCCACAAAGGATTATTGTAAATAGGATTGGGATTGTTGCCTAGGTAACGTCTGTAAGAACGGTGCCTATTAACCAATGGAGCCGCTTCTGGCGAAGAAAAATAGCTGCCTATGTAATCAGAACCATCAAAATCTGGTGCTGCACGCAGCATGCCCAAGTAAAGTCCATTTAAGTTGGATCCGGTTTGTATCCTATTTGAACTTGTTCTGGCATAGGTTGCATTACTAGAAACTTTAAAGATTTTGCCAAATTTTCTGTTGGCATTTAACCTAATGGTGCTTCTTCTATAATCAGATACACCATTGTAAATACCATCTTGCCTTAAATCTCCTAAGCTCAAAAAGATATTGCTGTTTTCATTGCCACCACTAATGCTTAAGTAGTTGTCCAAGTAGTAACCTGTTTTAAACACTTGGTCTTCGCGTGCATCGTTAAAAGTTTCTCTTGAATTCTTACCTCCATTGGGATTGGCCTCAGTCCCTGCTGGTATGGCATAGTAACGCGTACCATCGAGGCCTTCAAAAAATCCCGCATAACCCGGAGCATTGGGATCGGTAATCTGTTCATCAGCACCACCGGGGCGTTCAGAGATTTTATCTCCCCAAGAACGTGAAGAAGTCGGACTGTAAATACCACCTTGTCCTTGTCCGAATTTATTCTGCAATGGATGCAGTACATTCACTTGATCCAAAGATAAGCTAGACCTAAACGACACATTTACTTTGTTGTCATCCCTACCTTTTTTAGTGGTAATGATGATTACGCCATTGGCTGCTCTAGACCCCCACAAGGCTGCAGCTGAGGCACCTTTCAAAATCTGCATAGACTCAATATCTGCAGGGTTGATGTCGTTCATACGACTTTGCTGCCTTACACCACCGGTATTCTCACCGCTATTGGCAATATCTGCATTGGGCGCCCCTGTTGTATTACTCATTGGGATACCATCAATTACAATAAGCGGTTGCGTTTCGCCTGTAATGGTATTTTGCCCACGAATTTGTATGTAAGTACTCGCACCGGGATCACCACTCGATTTTGATATCTGCACTCCTGATGCCCTACCGGCCATACTATTAATGAGCGTACTTTCTCCTGAGCGTACCAATGCACCACCATCAACCTTTGAAAAAGCCACGCCGCTGTTATCGGCATCTTCTTCAAAACCCAAGGCAGTAACCACTACTTCGGAAAGTTGTTGGGCGTCTTCTTGCAAAACCACATCAAAGCTAGTCTTGCTGCCAATTTCAACTTCTTTTGCTTGAAAACCTATGTAGGAAAAAACTAGTGTTGTGGCATCTGGACCAACCTCAATATTGAAATTGCCATCTATATCAGTAATAGAACCACTAGAAGTGCCTTTTACCAATACGTTAACTCCTGGGAGGGGCATTGCATCTGTACCTGAAGTAACTTTACCTTTAAGGGTACGGTCCTGTGCATAAAGGCCAAAACTGACCAATAGCATACAAGACCAAAACAGTATCTGTTTTAGTTTCATAAAAATAGATTAGGGGTAAAAAATATTGCCTTAAGTAAGGCTTGTTAATTAGGTAGTTGGATAAGATAAAATCAAATTATGAAGAAGGTGTTAGCAGAAGTATCTCGAGAATAAATATTTCTTGCTATTTCGTTGTTTTTGGCAGGATTTGTTAATGCTAATTTAAACATGGATAAAAAATATCACAAGGAAATTAAGTTTTTTTTATCAAAAATATAAAAATTACAAGATTTTGTTATAAAAAACATAACGTTACTTATGCTTTTTGGAAAATTTCTCTATTCTACCTAAACGGTATACACTAAATCTAGGCTCGGGTATACTACTGCCTTCAACAGCATTTGCCATTTGCTCGCCCAAGGCAGGCCCGTGTTTAAAAGCATGACCCGAACCACCGCCTAGCAACCAAAGATTTTCGACCTCAGAATGTTTTCCTAAAATAAAATGCTTATCTAGCGTATCGGTATGCTGGCAAACCTTTGTGTAGAGCAACGGGGCTTCACGCATAAAAGGAAAACGTTTTTCCATAAGATACCTGGCATGCTCAACTTCTTGAGCCGTGGTAGTTCTGGAACTGCTAGTGGGGTCTATAATGGTTTCGTTTAATTGAGTGTAAGCCAACTTAAAGCTATTTTTGTAGGTATCGAACACGCCATAACAGCGCTCTTTATTTTCAGCATCTCGGTTCATCCATACAGGAAAAGGCTTGTCTAGTTTAGCTGCAAATCCTGCCGGGCCTCCAAAGAAAAAAACGGGTTGGCGGGTAACCCGTAACTTGCCTTTCAGCAAATCTGGAAATGTCTCCGCCATCCAAGGACCATTGGCAAAAATATATCGATCCGCCTTAACTATAGAACCATCCGATAATACCACACTTTGCAATTCACCTTTTTTATAATCTCCAGGCTTGGCCGCACTTGCAACCCACTTTACTCCTTTAGAGAGCAAATGGTCAACAATAGTATTGCAGCTATCTGCTGCCAATAAGTAACCTGCCTGAGTATCCAAAATGGCATGGTCTAAATCATTTGAAGCAATAAAAGGATATGTTTCGGAAAGAGCTTCAATCGAAATTTTTTCTAATTGCAAGCCTGCTTGCTTGTAAAGAGCACGAGATTTTTCTGCATACTCGTAAGTCTCCTTTTCACTAAAAATCAGTAATCCTGTGTTCTTATATAAGGCTTTACCTAGAGTTTTACCTGTATTTCTCCACAGTTCCATAGACCTTTTGGCCATATCAAAGTAGAGTGTATCTTCTCCATACATATGACGTATGAGTCGGGTTTCCCCTCCAGAACTAGCCCGCGGATTGCCAGCGCCAAAAGGATCACAAATGCTTACCTCAAAACCCTTTTGGTGTAAAAAGTAGGCGGTCCAACAACCCATAATGCCTGCTCCTGCTACCAATGCTTTGGGCTTGCTATTCTTATTCACATAAATGCTTTTGGCTTTTAGCGTATCGTAAGTACCCAAGCATAAACCTGTAGAAAGTACCGCAGTCTTTTTGAGCCAATTTCTTCTCGAACCTATTTTTTTCATAGACTTGGTTGGGCTAGTAATTCATCTATATCGTATTGTACCCCACCTTTAAAAGTGCTCACTACATTCCAAGCATCTTGTATATTGCCCAAGGGGTCGCCATCTACAACTACAAAGTCTGCAAGCTTACCGGCCTCTACCGAACCCAATTGATCAGCAAGGCCCATAGCGTCTGCTGCATTGATCGTAGCGGTCTGCAAAGCTTCGAAAGGAGTTAGCCCTCCATCTACAAACAATTGCATTTCTACATGCAGGCTGGTACCATAAGGAATAAATGGAGAATCGGTACCGCTACCTACTTTGCCTCCTGCTTTAACAATTTCATATACGCCTTTTTGTATGGCCTCAAAATTTGAAATGTAAGATGGGAACACCCTTTGAATACGCCCCATAGAACCTTTAAGGTAATCTATATACTGCTTTGAATAAAGCGCGTTTAATTGCTTATTAGCGTAAATCTCAGGCTGTTTGTTCGCTAGAATATGAAAGCCGCCTTGCAAACCTATAGTTGGTGTAATGTGCATACCCGATTGTGCCAATAGTTGGATCACATCGCCGTAAGTGGCCTTTAAGTTAGATTGCTTCATAGAATAGCCGCGCCTACTCGTACCTCTTATGTGTTCTACCTGATCTACATTATAGCGCATGGCTGGGTAAATCTCATGAGAAGAAACCGGAATGCCCATTTCGTGCGCGGCTTTGGTAATTATCTTCTGAAGAGAATCAGGCATGCGCACATAGGTTTTTATCAAATCATAACCCAGTCTTTTGGCGCGTTCCATTTCTAGATCGAGATGAGAGCTGTAAACGATGCTATTGGCCAAACCATAATATATTCGGCTGCCATCGGTAAGGCCGCCGGTAAAGAACTCTCTTGGGCCAGGCCTTTTGCCAGCTGCCCAGGCTTCTTTTCTCTCTAGGGCGTCATAGGGATCAGCGCCCGGTTCTCTTATATTGGTAATGCCATAAGAAAGCCATATTCTACCCAATCGCTCGCCAACTGTAGCATGCTGATGGGTATGCATCTCGAAAAGACCCGGTATCACCGTTTTGTCTGAAGCATCTACAACGGGTATTTCTCGATTTTCTTCGTGTGGTACAATTTCCTTGATCCTACTTCCTTCAACTATAATGTCTACATTTTCGAGATATTTATTTTGAAGACCATCAAATAATTTACCTACATGCACCGCATAGGTACTTTCTGAAACTTGGGGCTGCCAGGTAAAGTCCAAATCGATGGCCTCTACTGAACCTGTGGCCAAGTCGAGCTTTTTCAGCGTATCGGTGGCCAAGTACAAAATCGTTTGTCCGTCTGCTGTGTAACTAGGTGCTGTTGCCAGTTCTTTCGTTAGTGATACTGGCGCACCATCTATATTGCCTTTTGGGTCTACAGGCAATTGCCATAAAGTACCATCTTGAATGTAAGCGATGTGTGCTCCGTTTGGTGACCAAACCGGTCCGTTTACATTGCGCATGGCTGGAGTACGACCTTCTTCAGGTGAAATGTACCCTTTTACCTCACCTTCGGTATTGATAAGCATGATCTTGCTGAGCCCTTCTCTAAACCTACTAGAATACGGTTGCAGTACCATTACGGCCAATAGTTGGCTGTCTGGCGACCATGTGGGTTTACTTGGAACAAATTGGGTATTTTCCAAAGAAGTGACTTTGCCACTGCTAACATCTACCAAATGCAGAACTCCATAGCCCCAAACATTGCGGGTATCTCTAGCAAAAAAGGCAATGGTCTTTCCATCAGGAGACCAAACAGGAAAACCCAAGTCTTTTTCTAGGTCTACTAACTTGGTGTCGCTGCTCGTAGCCAAATCCCTGACCCATAAATCCATGTTACCTGATTTGTCTGACAGATAAGCGATTTTTTTGCCACTTGGCGACCACGTAGGATCAATGTCTACAAAAACATCATTGGTTAGGTTTTTAATGCTTTTTACATCTAATTGCTTTATATAAATATCGCCTAAGGCTGTAAAGGCCACACTTTTGCCATCTGGTGAAATCACAGGACCCATGATTCCTTTTACAGGCCGTGCACTTTGATCTTCAAAATTATAGGTCTTTCTTGTATAGCTTGGTCGCTTTAAGGTAACGGTAGCTTCAAAGGGTACTTCACTAAATCCACTTTCGCCAATTACTTTCCTTTTCATTTTTCCATCAGAGGTGTAAAGCAATTCATTATCGCCAAGCCAAGAAGCCCTAAATGGAAAGATATCTTCATTATTTACAATTGCTTCTCCTGTTCGGTCTGCTAAAGAGAAGTAGACCAAACTGCTATTTTCTCCATTGTATTCATTCAAAGTCAAATACTCATTATTATGACTCCAAGATGGAGTGGTGAGCGTATTTTTTGTGGCATAAAGCAATGCTGCTTCAGTTCCGTCTTCATTTATTTTATAGATACCAGGCGCTTTGGCATTTTCCGAAACGTAAGCAATAAAATTTTCTTTATGAGCATAGGCAGGATGGTATTCATTTTCAGGCGCATCGGTTATTTGTACAATTTCTTTACTTTCTACATCAACCTTATAAATATCATAATTGCCATTTCTATCGGTAGAGAACACAATACTTTCCCCATCAGCAGACCAATAGGGTTCTCTGCAATCGAACTCGCCAAAAGTAAGTTGGGTAAGTTCAGAACCATCTTTATTGATACTCCAAATTTGATAATTACCACTTTTGTAAGAATGGAAAGCCAGCTTTTTGCCATCAGGTGACCAAGCCGGTTCGTGCGCATCGCCCATTTCATCGGTAATAGCTTTTGCTGTACCACCTTCTAGAGACAATAACCAAATGGTACCTTGCAAGTCTATGGCAATTGTCTGCTTATTTGGTGATATGGCTGCTGCCATATTGGTTCCTTCTGTAAGTGTAGCTTCGATTTCCTCCTCTGTGGGAGATTCTGGAGAGTTGGGCTGCATATTACAAGCATACATCAAAAAAGCTACAAGTAGGCTTGCACAAAAAATTGATAGTTTTTGCATAGGTATCCGATTAGGGGTTTGTACAGTTTGAGGCTAATTGGGTGTGCTATTGGGAAAGGTTAGGCTTGCAATCTAGCATTTATTCGCCAAATATTCTAAAAAATGGATGTTTATGGCCTTAAATGATATGTCTTCAGGAAAGTGAAGACACGATATTGAATGTATCGAATACAATATTTACCCTGACTTATTAGCTACGCATTCATACTACTTTACATTGCAGAAAGTAGTCGGAAAGAACATCACCTAAGAAAATATGTGGTATGGTATGCTATGCATTCATGTTTGCGGTATGGTATTCCCTAAGGTTTTCTTCTGCTAAACCAAAAGATAGCGTCATGCCATTGCCACCCAAACCGGTAACTAATTTTACCCCTTCTTCCAACTCCAAATTATAAACTGAACCTCCTATTGTCTTTAGATAATTGCCCAACCACTCCTGCTCAATTTCTAAATCTGGTATGTGGTAAGTATCCTTCAATTGCTTTAAGATTTCCTTCTTAACCACATGGCTTAGTGTAAAAGTTGGCACATTGTTATAATGATGTGAGTCGCCAATTACGATTTTATTATTTTTATACGTGCTCACCAACAAATTAATACCATGTTCTATGGCTAAAGGCGCCTTCTTAGTTAAAAATACCCTTAAATTCTCTAAACTAGAACAATGCCTAAAAGAAGGATATCTAATGATAGATAAGCCTGTGGCCAAGGCGGGTAACTTCTGTAAATTTTGATTCTTGATTGTACCACTCATCATGTGTAGTTGACAATTTTGCAGATTTTTAGAGGCTAATTTCTCAGGGTACAATATGGCGGTTACATCACCACTACAAATAAAAACTTGATTGGTTTTCCAAACGTATTTTCCTGCCAGCACAAAGGGCATTTCTATTCTGGTAACCGCTTTGCCAAAAACAAAGCTTACTCCATATTTTCGTCTTAAATATTCTATAATAGAAGGAATTGCTTTAAGAGGATTAACCGTAAGTTCCGTATCGCTTAACAAAGCACCTTTGAGCGATTTGGTTGCAAATTCTCCTACACATTCGCGGGTACGTTTCGCATTGATCAGTTTACACTTGTAGCCATACTTATACGCACTTTCTTGAAATTCTTTAAGCACTTCCATTTCGGCATCGTATTTTGCAAGAAATACCGAACCCGACTGTTTTAACCAAAAGTCTGCCTCTTTGGCGAGCTTCTTCCAAATTTGTGTGCTCTTAATTGCCAAGGAATAGGCTGTACCCGGCGACTGACCTATTGGCCAAATAAGACCAAAATTTTTTACCGATGCTCCTGAGGGCTTTAAATCTTTTTCTACAACAACTACTCTGTACCCCAAAACAGCTGCTGCATAAGCATGGGCCAAACCTGCAATTCCCGCACCTACTATCAAAATATCTGTTTCTTTGGACTTCATAAAAATACCATAGCAGACAAAAGGAAAACTAACATTAAGAATCTACCAATTTAGCCTTATTTTGCAAGAATTTCTTTAAGATTACTTTATGAAAGTATGAATCTTTTATGAATAGAATAAGTCAAGAGAAGGGCGTAACTAATGAGTTGGTTCACTTGCTTTTAAGCTTTTTTAATATCGGAGGCTAGTCTTTATCAATCTTTGCTTGCTTGTTTTTCATTTCCCAAATAAGTAGGCCGTTTCTTTTAGCGTATAGAATCAAATTTTCCTTTCGGATTTTATCTTTTGGACTAATGATCAATACATCGGCCTGTCTGGTCATTTTGGTGTTTTTCTTTACTACAGACAAGGTACTTTTATCTTTTTCAGTAGCAAAAAATATAAATTTATATCCTCTCTCTTGGATATACCTCCTTAAGTTTTTGCCATTTTCTTTGTCTATGTCACTAAAAATTTCTTGCACTCCCAAATTTTTCAGCTTCTCATCGCAAAATGACTTTAAAGCTTCATAATCAGCCATTTCATCGCTGATGCTAATAATTACTTTCATCTTTTAACATTTCTCTTATTCGACTTAGGTAGATCAATAATACAGCTTCAATAAAAAAAAACAGCCTTCAAATATAAAGACAATCTCAGTAGAAACGTAGACAAAAGGCGAAATAGGATAATGATTTTTTAGTTTATCTTAAAAATGATTTATTGCCTTTAGGAGTTACTCAAAATTATAAGGGTTTTTGTGGTTTTTATCCCTGTTTCTTTAAAGCACACATCTCCTTCTTAAAGTACAATTACAAGATTTTTAACGATTTAGACAGTTTTTGCATTAATCTATTTTAAAAAATAGTTATATTGAGTAATAAGAACATATTTCATACTATCCCTTGAATTTGAATAGAATTCAAAGAAATTTAACAGTAAAATTTTGATGTGAAAATGGGAAAGAAAAACCAACTTGACATAGAAGAATTATGGGAGCAAGATTTGCTCGATAGGTATCCCGAAAAACCGGACAAGAAAAAAGAAGCCTACAGAAATTACGAAGACCCTGGCAGAGATACGGTTCGTAAGTTTTACAAGCAAAACCACAAGCATCAAACCTTAGATTTTGTGCTCAAGAAAAAAGAAGAATTCTTGAAGTTTGACAAAAGAGAAATGACCCTATGGGATGCCGTGGAGTTTTTAAATACCTTGGTAGACGACTCTGACCCCGACATAGATTTAGATCAAACCCAACATTTAATGCAAACCTCAGAGGCCATTCGTGCAGATGGGCATCCCGACTGGTTTGTACTCACTGGGTTTTTACACGATCTAGGCAAGGTACTCTGCCTTTTTGGCGAACCGCAATGGGCAGTAGTGGGCGATACGTTCCCTGTTGGCTGTAAATTTTCTGATAAAATCGTTTATCCTGAATTTTTTGAAGATAACCCCGATGCACAGAATGAGGAGCTAAATACTGAGCTAGGTATTTATGAAAAAAACTGTGGTTTAGACAATGTACATTTGTCTTGGGGGCATGATGAGTACCTGTACCACATCATGAAAGATTACCTGCCCGAGCCAGCCCTATACATGATCAGGTACCATTCATTTTATGCTCAACACAGAGAAAATGCCTATGACCATTTAATGAATGAGCACGATAGAAAGATGTTTAAATGGGTACAAAAATTCAATCCGTATGATTTGTATTCAAAATCACCCACACCTCCTAATGTAAAAGAACTCAGGCCTTATTATGAAGACTTGGCTAGTAGATATTTGCCAGATACTTTGAAATTTTGAGTATAAAGGGATATTATATCTCTTACTTTTTTTGAAGAACTATTTTTGAATATTTACATAAGAAAAAAAGCCCTGCCGATTACGGTAGGGCTTCTATATTTATCGCAATACAATTGCTCATGCTCATTTCATCTACATTACGCTTTGCTAAATATGGTTGATTAAGGGGTAATATAGGTGGCACCAAAAAATTATTTACATTTGGAAAATAAGAAGAAAGATCGTATTCAAAATATTCTATTTCAGGCAAATAGAATTTGTATTTACAATATAGTATACCTTGGGGTTTCTTCCATATACAGAGAAGACCCAAAAATTGTATTTGCATTTTTAATTATAATTAACCTGATTGTCATAGTGCCTTCTTTATTTGCTTCATTGTTTCTTCCTATGATAACTAAATTAAAAAATCTGAAAGAAGATTATAAAATCACAATACCACTATTTTTAAGTTTTGTTTTAGTAACAGAATTTGTGATTTTAATGGTTAAAATATTTTTGTAACTAGCCCCAATCGACTACACTTAGCAAAGTGAAATGAGGATTTAATGAGAAAAAGCACTTGGAATGCGATAAATAAAAAAGCCCTGCAGTACTCGATGGGACTTTTTCTTTTCCCTATGGCGCAAGTCTCAACGAAGATAGACCGCGTGGCATCCAATTGTGCCAAAGCATTGGAATAAAGCCAAGCATGCAGAAGTCTCCTGACTAGGCGTCCACGACTTTGGATAGTTTGGTAAGAGGTATCTTTACAGGAATAAAATCCCTGCCGAATAGACAAGGCTTTTATGATGAGCTGTCTTACCCAAATCGTCCTCATTTGCAATGAGGATGTAACGAGAAAAGCAATTGCGCCAGCTGCGCTGCGCTAGTTCCACTGCTGCATTTATAATGCAATATATATTGAAGCCCTGCCGAATAGACAGGGCTTTTTTAGTAAGCCATCCTACTTATTCCCATAAGAAACATCTAGGAATTCATATCTATCGTCATTAGGAGCTTTGATGGATTTTGACTCTACATCCAAAATCATAACAGGAGGCTTTTTATCTTGTGCTTTGGCACTTGGCCAATTAGGCAATCCATTGGAATTAGGATTGCCCGTTTTAATAAAATTGGCAAAGTAGGCTTGCATGGTTTCAGAGACTTGATAATCCTCATCCGTCCACGCGTAATCTTCAACCAGATGTAGGTTGCCCATGCAATATTCAATTTCGCAGGCATGTGGCGCACCAACAGCTTTGGGAGCCTTTGGGGTGTCTTTATCTTTTTTAACCGTACCGCCTGCCAAACCAGATGCCAAAGTTTGGTCTTTTAGTGGAGGGCGCAATTTACTATACAAATAGCGATAAACTGGCGCTTTACTGTTTTTACGGTGCAGGTCGAACCACTTCCAAGTACTATAAGAAATGAACCTATCTGACGCTAAAGCAGTGGCTGAAAGTACAATTTCTTCCTCTGAGCCATGAGGGTACAATTTAAGTACTTTCTCGTGTTCTTTAGGGTAAGTTTTTTCAACAGCTGCTATGTAGTTTTCTTTGCTGTAGGGCTGCCCTTGCATAAATGCCATACCGGGTATCTCGGCAGAGTTCCAACCTAACAAAAGAGGCACTTGTGCTTGCTCTCCTGCCTCAAAAATCTCAGGCAAGGTTTTCGGTAATAAATGGCCATCTACCACCAAAGGGAAACCAAAGCGCTTCGAGTCATTATAGATTTTAAAGATTTCCTCGGTGCTTAATTTCCTTAGTTCTTCTAAAGAATGGTAACCTGCTTCCTCAGCGAATTTTTTGCCTATTTGCTCTGCTTCTTTTAGTGGAATGGGGCTTAGAGTAGGATTAATGGATGCCCCGCTTTCCCCAATAGCACCAGCAATTAAGTCTTTAGACAATGGAGAAGCCATTTGGATACTTACTGAAATAGATCCTGCTGATTCTCCTGCAATGGTGACCCTTTTAGGATCACCACCAAAAGCTTCAATATTTTCTTGCACCCATTGCAAAGCAAAATGTTGGTCGAGCAAACCATAATTACCAGAGGCTTTGTAGGGAGCTTCTTCACTCAATTCAGGATGGGCAAAAAAACCAAAAATATTGAGGCGGTAATTCACGGTTACTGCTACCATTCCTTTCTGTGCCATGCTCGCGCCATCGTAGCGGGGTTCTGAGCCATCGCCAGCTACAAATCCACCACCGTAAAAATAAACCAATACCGGTAAGCCTTCTGCGGGCTTTTCAGTGGGTGTCCAAACATTGAGGTAGAGGCAGTCTTCACTGTTTCCGTTAGACCTAAATTTCATGTCGCCAAATACGTTGGTTTGCATAGCAGCTGGGCCGAACTTTTTTGTCTGCTTAATACCCTGCCAAGGTTCTAAGGCTTGTGGTGCTTTCCATCTTAACTCACCTACAGGCGGTTGGGCGAAAGGAATCCCTAAATAGAGCTCTAAGTTTTTTTCGGCATCTACAAATCCCTCAATTTTACCTTGTTTTATGGTTTTTTGTATTGGAGTATGATCTTTTTCTTGTGCTTTGATACCATGCATCGTAAAAATAATTAATAGTAAAGCTAGTAAACTTCTCTGAGTAGTTTGAGAACAAAAACAGGTCATCTTCATTTTAAGAATTTTCCATTGTGTAATAATTACATAATGATAGAAATTCTATCTAAAATGTCAAAACTGAAACCTTAATATTTTATATTCGGACATGCATAAAAATGAGTTAATGGAACAGCGAGAATCTAAAGATTATCTCTCACAGCTCACATTAGACTGTGTTATTTTAGGATTTAATGAGGGCGAGCTTAAAGTACTGCTTTTGCGCTGGAAGGAAACCCAAGAATGGAGCCTACCTGGCGGCCCCATACTACAATCTGAATCCATTGATGCTGCTGCTTATCGAATTTTAAAAGAAAGAACTGGGCTAAATGATATCTTTTTAAAACAGTTCCACACCTTTGGCGAACAACCACGCTACAATTTAGCAGAGATACAAGAGAAATTAAAGCATCTTATAGATCCTGAAATTTGGTATAAAAGAGCGGTTACTATTGGGTATTATGCATTGGTAGATTATGCCAAAGTATCGCCACAACCCGATGAGTTGACAGTAGAATGTAAGTGGTGGGATATTAAAGAAATCCCTCAACTTTTGTTTGATCACAATCATATTATTCAATTGGCATTACAAGCCTTACAGATAGAAATTAACCTACAGCCAATTGGCTACAATCTTTTGCCTGAAAAATTTACTATGCCCGAATTACAGAGGTTGTATGAGACCATTTTAGACCGCAAACTAGATCCAAGAAACTTTTACAAAAAAATAATAAGTTTAGGTATTTTAACAAGGCTTAAAGAAAGAAGGAAGGGCGTATCACACAAAGCGCCTTATTTATACAAATTTGATAAAGCTGCCTATGAAGCTAAATTAAAAGAGGGCGGTCTATCATTTCTATAACTTTATCAGCCATATCCATGAAAAACCGCCTTCTAAATTACCTAAATGATCATGATGAAAATAATTGCTAGTTATTTACTTTTAATACTACTACTGAAAAAGGAGGCAACTCTACAGTCAATTCTCCATCTTTCAATTTAAAGTCCTTAAATTCTTTTGGCTGAATTTTAGTGGGCTCATCAAATGAGTTGTAATCCTGTAATTGGTCAGAAGCTAAGATTTGCCCAGATACTTTGCTATTTTCAGTTCCTCTCAACATTACGCTTACATTTTGAGACTCGGTAGAATGGATATTTACCAAAGAAACATGAACAACACCAGCCTCATTAACCGAGGCAGAAACTGATACTGCAGGCAATGATTTTCCTTCTAATTCATAAGTTGGATTTTCTTGCAACTGCGTTGGAATCAATTTGGCATCTTGATGCACATTGTACATCTTCATTACATGGTAAGTAGGTGTAAGAATCATCCTTTCCTCATCCGTTAAAATTACTGCCTGCAGCACATTAATGGTTTGTGCCAAATTAGCCATGCGCACTCGATCTGCATGGTTGTTAAAAATGTTTAGGGTTGTTCCCGCAATCATGGCATCTCTCATGGTATTTTGTTGATACAAAAAGCCAGGGTTTGTGCCTTCTTCCACATCATACCATCCTCCCCACTCATCCACCACCAAAGCTATCCTCTTTTCTGGGTCGTACTTATCCATTATGGTAGAATGGCGGGTTACATATTCTTCCATTCTCAAAGCCCTTTGCATGGTAGTAAAATATTGCGACTCACTAAAATCTGTTGCCGATCCTTTATTGCCCCAGTCAATTACTGAATAAGAGTGTAATGCCACACCTTCAATTAGGTTTCTACCAACGTTCTTCATCAGAACTTCTGTCCAGTTATAGTCACCGTCGCTGGCACCCGAAGCTATTCTAAAAATTTTACTGGTGTTGGACCAATCTGCCATAAATGTAGCGTATTGCTTATAAATGTTAGCGTAGTACTCAGCGGTCATGTTACCACCACAGCCCCAAGCTTCATTACCTACTCCCCAATATTTAACATTCCATGGGTCTTCTCTTCCGTTTTCTCTCCTGAGGTCTGCCATTGGGCTTACACCACCATGGTTTACATACTGTACCCAATCAGCCAATTCTTTTACCTCTCCACTGCCTACGTTGGCTGCTAGATAAGGGTCAGCATCAATTGCTTCACATAAATTTAAAAAATCGTGTGTGCCAAAGCTGTTGTCTTCGGTTACACCGCCCCACCATTGGTTTACAATAGTTGGCCTGTCTTCTTTAGGGCCTATCCCATCTTTCCAATGGTAGGTATCTGCAAAGCAACCTCCAGGCCACCGTAGAACAGGTACTTTCAATTCCCTGAGAGCCGCAATTACATCGTTGCGAACCCCGTCAGTATTGGGTATTTCTTGGTTGTCTTCTCCCACATAAAAACCACCATAAATACATCTACCCAAGTGTTCGGCAAAATGCCCGTAAATGTTTTTGTTAATAGTGGTTTGGGCTTGATCTACGTTGGCATAAATCGTAGTCGCATCTTGAGCCACTACAAAGGTTGATACCAATAAGAACAGTAGAAAACTACTGAACATCCATTTTTTTACTGAGATTTTTAACATTTCCATTTTCATATAATTTTTTATGTGTTAAAAATACACTTATTGTTTATTATGTACAAATGGTTTATAGCATTTACTATTTGAAGTTTAATTTTTATCCAAATGATACATTTCCCAATTTTTACAATCTTTTATTTCCATTCGTCTACTAAATGCCTCCAAACTTCTATTAAATTTTACTGCCTTGTATCTGCCTTTTATCTTGGTTTTAGTAATTATTTCAAAAGATTTTCAAACACATTTTTTAAGAATCTAAAAGCTAAAACCATGAAAAAGTTAATAATAAGTATCGTCACTTTATTTTTTGCATTAAATGTTGGTACTGCCCAATCAAAACTCCCCGCTGATATAGAAGAAAAAATAGAGCAAGCATTTATTGCTTCTTTTCAAGATAAAGATGTCTTACAAAGTCTGATTACAGAAATGGAAAACAAATATGGACAGGCGAACGACGAGGCGCGTTACTGGTTGGCCTATGCCTATTATCAAAACACCATTGTTGAGATGCAAGTAGGTAAAAAGAAACTGGCTAAAAATGCCATTGAAAAAGCCATTTCAATTTTAGAAGATGATGATAACCAAGACTCCGAAGATCTCGCACTATTGTGCAGTGCCATCGGTCTAAGCATCAACTTTAGTGCTTGGAAAGCACCTTTCTTAGGCATGGAAAGCGAATCTTTAGCCAAAAAAGCCATAGAGCTAGATAATAAAAATATGCGTGCATACTTGGCCATTGGTCGCAGTAGTTACTACAAGCCTGCTATGTTTGGCGGTGGAGAAGAGGTAGAAGAAATGATGTTGAAGGCGATTTCTCTACCAAGAACATCGCAGAAAAGCACTGTACAACCTAGTTGGGGCAAGGCAGAGGCTTACTATCTCTTATCAAAATTCTACCAGCAAGAAAACAGACAAGAAGAGGCATTTGCCTATAGCAAAAAAGGTCTTAAGGAGTTTCCTGACAACAAACGCTTACAAAATCTTGTAACAAAACTCAACGAAAACCAAACCACTGCAGGTAGGTAAAACTCAAACTATCCCCTTTCTAGACCATCTCTTTAGAAAGGGGGCTTTCCCAAAGGGGCTTTCCCTAAAGCATTTCCAAAAAAATCTCATCAAACATAAATGAATAAAGGAGCCTTAGATGCTTACTATCTTTAAAAAAATATTGAATTGCTTCTTCCTCAGTTTATCCCTTGTATGCCATGCCTCTGCACAAACCCAAATAACAGGCAGTTTATTTTCAGAGAGTGGTGAGGCAATACCATTCGCCAATATTTGGATTGATGAGGTATACGATGGAGCTACCTCTAATGAACAAGGTCAATTCCAATTTACAACCGAACATAAAGGTAGTACCATTTTAATCATTAGCTGTGTAGGGTATGAGACAATAAGACAGGCGATGCAGGTTAACGGGAAAAAGTTGGAACTGAAGATAAAAATGAATGCAGCTACAAATACATTAAATACTGTCACCATCTCAGCGGGTAGTTTTGAGGCCTCCGATGAAAAAAAAGCAGTTTTGCTCAAACCTCTAGACATTGTTCAAGCTCCAGGAGCACAAGCAGATATTTTCGGAGCTATACAAAAACTCCCCGGCGTGCAGCCTATGGGTGACGAAACCGGTATTTTCGTTAGAGGTGGCGAAGCTTACGAAACACGAACTTTTATAGATGGCAGCTTAGTAGATAAGCCTTTTTTTAGCGAAGTGCCACAAATTCCAGGCAGAGGGCGATTTGATCCTTTCCTATTTAAAGGCACTATGTTTAGCACTGGGGCTTATTCTGCAGAATATGGGCAAGCTTTATCAGGCATCTTAGCACTAGAAACTCAAGATATGCCCACACAAACAGGTACAGCAATAAGCCTTAATACTGCAGGTTTGGGGTTATCCCACACTAAGAACTGGGAAGAAACCTCTCTTTTTGCCGACTTTGGTTATGTAAACCTGCAACCGCTGTATAGGTTGAGCCAAACCTTTACAGGCTTTGCCAAAGCTCCTGAAGGTTTTGGAGGTTCGGTTGGTTTTAGACAAAAGACAGGAGGTAAGGGGCTCATTAAAGCAATGGCCCGATACGATGTAAGCAAGCTGGGCATCAATTATCCTCAGTTCAACAGCTCTGAGCCAAATACACTCATACTTTCTAACAACAACTTCTTTAGCAATGCTTCTTACAAAAGGCTACTTGGAAAAAATTGGGACATGCACCTCTCCTTTTCGCACAGTAGCAACTATGATGATATTACCGTAAGCAATGACCAAATACCTACTTGGGAGTACCTCACACAAAACAAAATAGTTTTGGCCAGAGATATTGGAGCAAATGCCACCGTTAAAACTGGTACCGAGTGGCACCTCAGAAAAGGCATATTCAATTTTAACGAATTTTCACAAAGCTACACAGACCTATACAACGGTAGCTTTGTAGAGGCAGACTTTATGCTATTTAATAAATTGGCAGTTAGAGCTGGTTTAAGAAGCAACTACAGTCAGTACCTAAATGATTTCAGAATAGTGCCAAGACTTTCAGTAGCTTATGGTACTGGTGAGCATGCTCAAATTTCTTTGGCTTATGGGCAATTTACCCAAGCACCAGACACCGAGTTTCTCAGACAAACCAATCGGCTCGATTTTGAGCGTGCACAACATTTTTTGGCCAATTACCAATGGACTACAAAGCGCTTTACCTTTAGGGTTGAGGCCTACCACAAACGCTACAAAGATCTGGCGCTATTAAGAAGCGGTAACAGCCTACTCGGAGACCCAAACGCAATTTTTTCAAACCATGGGGAAGGCTATGCCCGAGGTATAGATATTTTTTGGCGAGATAAAAAAGCTTTGGATAAAATCGATTACTGGATAACCTATTCATTTTTAGATACCGAAAGACTCTACAGAGATTTCGCTACTGCTTTACCACCGCGTTTCGCGGCCAAACATACGGCACAAACTGTGGTTAGGGCCAGTTTTTTTAAAAGAAGATTGCAATTGGGTGGTGCTTTTACCTACAGTTCAGGCAGGCCTTTTTATTTTGGGCCATCGCATCCTAAATGGAGTAGTGCGCGCACACCAGATTTTTATCAGTTGTCTTTTAACGCCAGTTATGTAACTAGTTTGTTTCAACAATTTGCAGTGTTGTATGCATCTCTGGAAAACCCTTTCGGATGGAAAAATGTAACTTCTTACCGATTTAATCAAGACTATAGCCGAAGAAGGGCAGTTAGCCCGCCATTGGGTAGACAGTTTTTTATAGGCTTGTTTATCAATATCAGATAGTTTATTTTAAATTATTCTCAAGAAATACTTAAAATCATGCTCAAAAAAACACATAGTGAGTGGAAAATACATGTATTAGCATGGATAGGTGTGGTACTTTTCTTCAGCACAAGGGATTTGGCCTTCCATCCTGTTTTCTGGCAGAACGTAGTAACCAATACGCTGGTCTGCCTAATTGCCGCCATACCTGTTTATATCAATATTTATTTGCTAATGCCCCGCTTTTTGTACCGCAAAAAATATGTTTTACATTTTTTGATTACTGTATTGATCATAATACCTCCTGGCGTATCAATTGCCTACATATTACACGAGTTTATTGGCATCCCTTTTTACGGAATGTTGCCCGGAAAAGTACAAATGTGTGCCGAGGTGTTTCTGCTTACTGGCTTGGCTACTACAGCCAAGGCGGTACAACAGTGGCAAATTAAGCAAAGAAAATTACAAGAGGTTGAAAAACACAGTCTTGAGCAAGAGTTGCAATTGTTGCGCAATCAAATCAATCCTCATTTTATGTTCAATACCCTGAACAACATTTATGTAATGATCAAACATGAGCCTAGCAAGGCAAGAGATTCTATTTTGAGGTTTTCAGAGTTGCTAAGCCATCAGCTGTATTACAGTAACAAGCCGGCCATTCCATTAGAACAAGAAATGATTTACTTAAAAAACTACGTAGAACTAGAAAAAATAAGGCAAGGCAATGCTGTGGAGGTAAATATTAACATGCCCGAAAAAAGCAATCTGCTGATTGCTCCGATGCTATTGCTTCCCATAGTAGAAAATGCATTTAAGCACGGTTTTGCGGCAGGTTTGGCTTGTTATCAAATAGATATTTGTCTAGAAGAAAATGAAAATGAGGTTAAGTTTTCTTGTGTCAACGATCATGTTAAAGGAAAAACGGGGCGTAAAGGTGGGATTGGGCTAAAAAACGTACAAAAAAGACTAGAGTTGCTTTATCCTAAGCATCATGTTTTTTTAAAGCAAGAAAATGATTCGCGATTTGAAATTATGATAGAAATAAGTGGATTAAATAATAAGAACACACAAAAAGAGGACAATACTGTAAATGAAAACCAAACCTTAAAAGCTTAAGCCTTTAAACATGAGAATAAAGTGCATTATATTAGATGACGAACCCATGGCCAGACAAGGATTGGAAGACCACATTGATGAGGTTGATTTTCTAGAACTGATTGGCTCTTTTAAAAATGCCATGGAGGCCAACGAGTTCTTAGCTGAAAACACAGCAGATTTGATATTTCTCGACATAAAAATGCCCAAAATCTCAGGTATTGAATTTTTAGAATCGCTAACAAACCCTCCAAAAGTAATTTTCACAACAGCATTTCGAGAGTATGCCGTTGAGGGCTTTGAACTCGAAGCAGTAGACTATTTGGTGAAACCTATCGCTTTTAACCGCTTTTTGAAAGCAGTAAATAAAGTGAGGCAGCTGCTCAATAGTACAAATGAGCACGAAGATAAAAACTCCGATTGGTTTTTTATAAAAGATGGCCAAACGCTCACTAGGATCAAAAAAAAAGATGTACTTTTTGTAGAATCGCTCAAAGACTATGTGTTCATCCACACCCTAGAAAAAAGACACATGGCCCTACTTTCCCTTAAACAGGTCGAAGAATTGCTCGAAGGCCTCAACTTTATGAGAGTGCACAGAAGTTATCTAGTCTCCCTAGATAGCGTAGAGGCCATGGATGGCAACTTGCTTTGCATAGGGCAGCACCGCATACCCGTAAGTAAGAGCAGTCGAGAAGAGGTTTACCAAAAACTCGTAAAAGGCAAACTTTGGAAAAGGGGTTAAATTTTATAAAAAATCTATAGTCACTAACCATAATTAAGGCAATTACTAGCAAGCTAAAAGCACTTTTTAGCAATATAGGAGCATGTTTTAAATGATTTTTATTCTACACACTAAATTCTTACGCCAAGTATTCTTTAAACTGATAATAAAAATATACCAAATAAGTTTTGTGCATGAATAAACTATTTTTTTAAGCATGCTCGGCCTTAATAAATACATCGTAAAAAGGGAATATTTAACCAAAGCAGAACAACAATTAAAGCATTTACAAGCTGAGATAACATCAGCCAAAGAATATATTGGCAATATTGAGCGCGGCGATTTAAATGTATCTTATCCTGGTCTTACCAACAATGAAATAGTCGAAGACTCATTGTCCGCTGCTTTAATTAGTATGAGAGATCAGCTTAAGGTAATTAACGAAAAAGAAGAGCAAAGAAAATGGATTACCGAGGGTCTCAATAATTTTATGGTACTTCTACGCCAGCACATGAGCATAGAAGATACCTGCACTATCATAATCTCTAAAATCATAAAATACATCAATGCCAACCAGGGAGGCATTTACATAGCAAATCACGAAAAAGAAATTTTGGAATTGAAGGCGTTTTATGCTTACGATAGACAGAAGTTCTTAAATCAGAATTTTAATTTTGGTGAAGGTCTAGTAGGGCAAGTATTTTTAGAAAAAGAAACCCAGCTTTTAAAAAGAATACCTGAGAACTATATAAGGATTACATCTGGTTTGGGCGATGCCCCTCCTAGTTGCATTGCCATTATACCGCTTAAAATAAACGATGAGGTGAGCGGTATTTTAGAGCTTGCCTCTTTTAAAGACTTTGAACCATATCAGATTGAGTTTTTAGAAAAATTAGGAGAGAATATAGCTTCTTCCGTAGCTACACTTAAAAACAATGAGCAAACGCAAAGTTTACTAAGGCAAAGCCAAGAGCAAGCTGAAGAGTTGCGCACGCAAGAGGAGGAAATGAAGCAGAACATGGAAGAAATGCAGGCAACCCAAGAAGAACTGGCCAGAAAAGAGGCCGAGTCTAAAAGTGTTCTCGAGGCACTTAATAAATCGTATTATGTTGCTGAACTAGATCTTAACGGCAAGATAATCAGTACCAACCAATTACTTAAAAACCTTTTAGAGAAATCTAATGACCTGGCCAATTTAGAAGGTGCTTTGTATACAACGCTAGGTTATTCAGAAGAGGGAGATAGTCAAGCCATAATTGAGAAAGTAAAAGCAGGTACTCTTGCAGCCCGTACAAGTTCATACAAAATCAATGAAATGGAAATATGGCTTTCTGAGACCTACTCGCCCATTTATGATGCTCATGACAGTGTAAGAAAAATTTTAATGATTGCCTCTGACATTACCAATGAAAAAATTCAGAGAGAAGAGCTTGAAAAAAATGCGATAGAAATCAAAGAGATTCGTGAAAAAGAAAAAGCCAGAGCAGATCACAGCATACAAACGCAAACCAAAATGATGGAGCGTTACATGAAAAAGGCAAAAGACACAGAAACGCAATTAAAAGCCAAAATAAAAGAATTGGAATCACAGCTTAATCAAATAAATCAATCATAAACCTAACACTAAAAACCATGAAAGTTTTAAACAATGACTATGTAAATGTTGAGTATAATGATCAAACAGAAGTCATTACTTTAACCTGGCTAGATAATCCTACCTCAGAGGAGATAAGAACTGGTCTAAATGCCGGTCGCGACTTTGTAAAAGAAAACAGCCTTAAAAAATGGATAGGCGATACCAAACTTTTAGGTGCTATCGGCGATGAAGACCTAGACTGGATCAACAATTCTTGGTTCCCCACTTTGCTTGAGGCCGGAATCAGAAAAATGGCCGTAATCATCCCCGAAAATGTTTTCGGACAAATGTGTGTAGAAGACATTATGGGAACCGTTGATACCAGTACAGGATTTGTATCTAGGTATTTTGACAACGTGGAGGACGCAACCACCTGGATCTTGGAAGAAACTACTGAGAACAGCGCTGCATAAAAAGTCGGTTTAACTTTTTAGTATAAAGCCTTGACTAGAATAAAGTCAAGGCTTTTTTTTATATTTCCTTTTAATACTACACAAAAATGATTTTATAGTGTCATCCCTACCGGGATTTTACGTTTTGTCGCCTTTAATCGGCTAATAATTATATCATCCCTTTGGGATTTTGTAAAAATGTATAGTTAGGTATTTCCTATCTCCTCCTTCCCTTAGTTATAGAAATTGAGCGGGAACGTTATTTTTTGGTCTTTAGCGAAAAAATCCCACCCCATTATTGCTTAAATAGCAAATTCTTGAGAAATTTTAGTGCTAGAAATAATAGGACTTACGCAGATTGAGCAAAAGCTTTTAAATATCCTTGTATTGTGACGCGCAAACCGATATTTGAAGTATTCTAAAGCTCACAGAACACGGATATTGGGTACTTTGCATAAGTCCTGAATAATTTGATATATTTAGCATCGCCTCGTTCTGCCATAACTTTTTTATTCAGTAATATGATCATTAAACCATTAAACAACGCCCTTGAGAACCTACTCTATTGGCTTACTGCTATCAGTGCATTTTTATTCTTTTTTATGGTAATAGCCGGAGTAGGCTCTAGATATATCTTCCTAACTCCCATAGCTTGGTCTATAGAAATAAGCCGCTTACTTTTTTTGTGGTCTTGTTTTTTGGCGGCCGCCCTCACCTACAGAAAAAAAGCGCATATCGCCATTGGTCTTATCACAGATAAACTGTCAGAAAAGTCTCAATTGATGGCAGAAGTGCTCAGGCAAGCATTGGCCATTGCATTTATGCTTTTGGTATTTGTAGCTGCTGTAAAAACCATACATACACTTTGGTTTTCTACATTACCTGTTTTACAAATATCTCAAGGCTGGTTGTACATACCTGTTGCCGTAACCGCTGCAAGTATCGCGCTTTTTGCCCTAGAGGATTTGATAAGCTCGGCTTTAAAAATCCAAAAAACCTAATATGCTTGCTTTCTTACTGATCGGTTTTTTAGTTTTAGCATTGGTCAGGTTTCCCATAGCACTGGCTTTGGGCATGGCTGCTGCACTCGCAATAGGTTTCGCCACAGATTTACCCTTTACGGCCATTCCACACAAAATGGTCAATGGTATAGATTCTTATGTTTTTTTGGCCATACCGCTATTCTTACTGGCCGGCAGGCTCATGAATGCAGGTGGCATTACCGATAGGATATTTACTTTTGCTAGGGTATTGGTAGGGCACATTAGTGGTGGGCTGGCACATGCTAATGTAATAGCAGGCATTATCTTTTCGTGGATGTCTGGCTCGGCTGTAGCCGCAGTGGGTGGCTTAGGAGAAATTGAACTCAAAGCCATGAAAGACAATGGTTTTGATACTGGTTTTGCCTCTTCTGTCATAGTAGCTTCTTCTGTTATGGGGCCGATTATTCCTCCAAGTATTCCTTTGATCATTTACGCAGCCATGACAGAAAACTCAGTGGGTAAATTGTTTATCGGAGGCATTATCCCGGGTTCTTTACTGGCGCTTTCTTTAATGGTTACCATTTACGTTATAGCCAAAAAACGAAATTACCCAAAAGATGCAGCAGCCTCCTTTTTAGAAATCCTAAAAGCACTAAAATCTGCTTTTTTACCGCTCCTAATGCCTATTATCATGTTAGGTGGCATTGCCATTGGCGTTTTTACACCAACAGAAGCCGCTGCTGTAGCTGTACTGTATGCACTGGTCATTAGCATGGCTGTATATCAATCGGTTAAATGGAAAGATTTGCCAGACATTTTTGTCGAGACCATGATCACTACAGCAGTAGTTACTTTCATCATCTCAATGACTTCACCCTTTTCTTTTTTGCTCACTATAGAAAATACAGGCGAACAGATCGTAGGACTGGTTACTGCTTTTACCGAAAACAAATGGGTAGTTCTGTTTTTAATTAACTTATTCCTGTTATTTTTCGGAGCACTCATGGAAGCCGGCGTAGTACTCATTTTATTTACACCCATGCTGTACCCTTTGGCCATATCCTTAGGCATAGATCCGATACATTTTGGTGTAGTAATGGTTTTTAATTTAATGATTGGTGTGGCCACACCTCCAGTAGGTGTATGCCTGTTTGTAATGAGTCATATCAGCGGCCTTAGCGTAGAAACGCTCATGGGAAAAATCATTCCTTTCCTCATTCCTATGATCTTGATTTTACTGCTAATTACCTACTGGCCAGAAATTGTACTTGTTTTACCTGAAATGTGGATGGAATGAAAAAAAGCTTTTCCGAAAATATTGTACTTTATTGCTCATTGCTAGCCATTGTTTTGCTTACTTCTTGTGTTCAGCAAAATAAGGTAAGAAAAGTAAAAATTGGTTTGTCACACAGCCAAAACCATTCATTTACACAAGGCTTACAACATTTTGATAGTTTATTGCAAATACGTTTGCCCAATAGGTTTGATGTAGAGATCTATCACTCTGCCATACTGGGCAGCGAAAAAGAGATGCAGGAAATGCTCACTTTGGGAACGCTAGAAGGTGCCGTAACAGGCTTACTCAATAATTACGACCCTGTTTTTGCCATTTTTGAAATGCCTTACCTCTACCGCGACAGGGCGCATGTATTTGAGGTTTTTAATGGAGATTTGATTAGAAAAGTAGCCAAGCCACTAGAAGAAAAAGGCATTGTATTTACTGGTTTCTACGAAAATGGATTCAGACATCTTACCAATTCTGTAAAACCTATAGAACATCCATCTGAGCTTGCCGGAATGATGATCCGCACGCCTGAAAATCCTGCATATCTAGAAACATTTAGGGCCATGCGGGTGATTCCCACCCCGATGAGCTTTTCGGAGCTGTACACAGCCTTGCTGCAAAATGTGGTGGATGGCCAGGAAAATCCATTGCAGAATATATGGTATGGCAGATTATATGAAGCACAAAAGCACATTGCTTTAACCGGGCACATTTATAATGCAGCTTATGTGCTTTTTAGCAAGCGTTTTTGGGCAAGCTTAAGCAAGGAGGAAAAAACTGTATTTAGAGAATGTGTAGCCGCTTCTACGCTATGGCAATTAGCTTATATGAAACAGCTAGATCAATCATTAGAAGCAAAATTGAAGGAAAAAGGTATGCAGTTTACACAACCGGACCGACAGGCCTTTATGGAGGCAAGCAGCCCTGCCTACCAAGAAATGTATCAGCAACTCGGCAATCGCGCTAAAACAATAGTAGAAGAAATAAGGAGCATTCAATAGCCAGAAAATCAGAATAAAAGTGCATATGAAAGAAAATACAATACGAAGAATCAGAGATTTAATGGGCTACCTTGAAGAAAATAAAAATCGAGTGCAATTTTAAAGATTGCCCTCAATATTTTTTGTTTTATTGGGGTATATCTGACTCTTTTTATAAACAGTCGGGGTCATACCGGTAAATTTCTTAAAAGCCCTATTAAACGCCGCTTTAGAACTAAATCCACTGTCGAGTGCTATGGCCAAAAGGGTATGCTGATGGTCTTCTCCAAGTTCCATTCTTCTTTTTACTTCTCCTACGCGGTATCTATTCACAAAGTCGAAAAAGTTATAGCCACCTTCTTGGTTAATGGTTTGGGATAATTGATAAGGAGGTATTTTCATTCGATCGGCCAGTTTCTGCAAGGTTAGGTCATTGCTTAAAAAAGCTTTTTCTGACTCCATAAAATCGACAATTTTTTGGAATAAGGCAGAGGTTTGATCTGTTTCTCGTTGCTTGCTTTGCACTTCTTTCTTTTCCGTGCTTTCCTTTTCTAGCAGATAGTCAGGCAGAAAGATGGTAGTTTGTCTAAATCCGTAATATCCTATATAGATGATAAAAAAGCACAAAAGTAGGTTGGTAAAAAAGCCTCCATATTGTGGAATCATCAAAATAGAGAACCCATCTAAAAACTGACTGACCACACTTACCATTAAAATAATAGCCGCCCCCCAAAGCACCCTTTTAAACCAGTTAAAATGGATTTCTTCTGAAAAGGAAAAATACTCAGCGCGTTTTTCTCTAAATCGATAAAAAAAGCGCAGGGTGGCAAAAATGTAAATAGAAATGATGAGCAGCTTAATACTTATAAAAAAGTTTTGGTGATACTCCTCGGTAAATAAATCGAATTGGATCCTTAAGAACACATAAATGGCAAAAATGACCAAAGGCAATAAGTGCCACAAATCTTTTCGGGTAAATTCAAACTGATCTCTGATAATGGCCTGTGCATAAAACCAAAGGGTTGTCCCATACAGTATTACCACAGCGTCTGTTACTTCCCCAATTAGCCTGCTTGTGTGCGTGTAGATTTGGTTGTGGTTAAAATATACCGTAACGATGCTTATGTTCATTACCGCA
>Ga0207419_1000795_pt1 | contig 26280 bp, 25 predicted proteins | sample ElkSloMetagenome_4_FD_184723 | JGI IMG/M metagenome (GOLD analysis project Ga0207419, IMG submission 184723) | Hot spring microbial communities from Elkhorn Slough, Monterey Bay, USA - MD2A (version 2) | ecosystem: Environmental > Aquatic > Marine > Intertidal zone > Estuary: Microbial mat ... | reverse complement strand
TCTTCCGGCTCTTTTAGCCATTTCGAAAAAGAATACTAGGCCCTTGCTTTCCGGCCCAAAACCTTCACCACAAACCAAAGAATAATAGCTCCGACCAGAGTAAAAATCATGCCGTGCATGTTTATGAATGCAGATAGAATAGTGAGAAAAAGAGCAACTAAGCCCACGGCAAGAGCATAAGGTAACTGGGTTCTTACGTGCTGCACGTGGTCGCATTTTGTTGCCAAAGAGCTAAGTATTGTTGTATCACTGATTGGAGAACAGTGGTCACCGAGAACAGAGCCAGCTAGAACGCATGAAGTGGTATTGTAAAACAATAATAAAGCTGTTTCAACATCTTGTCCGCTGTCTATAGAAATTGCCCAGCTAAGCGGCAACATGAGCGGATAAATAATAGCCATCGTTCCCCAGGAAGAACCCGTAGAAAAGGCAACGAGAGCAGAAATTACGAAGGTAATTGCGGGTATTAGCCAGAACGATACCGTGCCACTGGCAACACCAGCCAGGTAGTCTGCAGTGTGCATCTCGTCAGTTATTCCGGCAAGAGCCCAGGCCAAAATCAGAATAATCACTGCATCTATCATAGATTTAAACCCCTTAACACTTGACTCAACAGCCTGATTCAGAGATAAAATTCGCTGACTCACAGAAAGGATTAATGCTACAGCCAGCCCGGACAGCGATGCCCAAAGAAGGGCTTTATAGGAATCGGCACTACCAATTGTTTCAGAGAACTTCAATCCTAATGATAAGTCAGAATTGTTAAAATGCTCCGAAGCATTTCCTGTGACAAATAGCCCTATTATCGTGACAATTATTATGGTTAAAATCGGGAAGACAGCATTGAAGGGCCTTAAGGGTATGCCTTTGGCCGGTTCAAAATCTTTTAAATTATCGCTTTCTTCAGAATCAAAACTCAATTGGTGAGCTTCTCTCTCAGCCTTGAGCATAGGTCCGAAGTCTTTCCCTGTCCAAATAATTACAAACATAAAAAAGAGACATAATACAGGGTAGTAGGAATATTGCAAGGATCCAAAGAAAATTCCATAAGCACTTTCTGCTATGACTTCACCTGATGAGTTTATCGTATCCAGGGCCCCTTGAATATAGCCCAGCTCTGCCCCTATCCATGTAGTTATAAAGGCTATAGCTGCGACAGGAGCAGCAGTTGAGTCAACTATATAGCTTAGCTTTTCTCTTGATATTTTTAGTTTGTCTGTAAGTGGGCGCATCGTGTTACCGACAACCAGGGTATTGGCATAGTCGTCAAAAAAGATCGCTATTCCTAAGAGCCATGTTACGAGCTGACCACTTCTAGGTGTGCTGGCCCTGCTAGAGAGTTTATGTACTACCGCAGCCATCCCGCCATTTTTGGAAATTACAGCAACCATTCCACCTATTAAGGTCGAGAAAATTATAACAGCAATATGATCTTCGTTTGCAAGAGAATCAACCAAATAGGTGTCAATTAGACGAGGAAAAGCAGATAGAATTGATCCTCCATCTGTGTAATATTCCATGATACCAATACCCGATAATATTCCAATAGATAAGCTTGAAATTACTTCTCTGGAGATGAATGCAATTAAAATAACCAGTAAAGGAGGAATTATTGAAAGCCATAAGGGCATTGGAGTTTTCTCTTCCACATATGCAAAGCCCTCTATTTTCATAGAAAAGGGTTCGTTTCTATCAAAGGAAGCTTCCGCCTTAGCAGTACCATTTGTAAAATGCAAACGCGATCTTTTTCCATTCACAATAGCCGGAATAGACCTATTGATATAATTAGACGAGTCAGGGCCGCTATAGCTAACTGTTACCAAAACAGGTATATTCTCTATGCAAAAGCTGGGCAGCGAAACATCAAAGTCTTCTGTTGAGTAGCTATTGCCGGCTTGTGCGTAGCTCAACGAAGAAAAAACACTGAAAAGAATGAGTATGAAAAACTTCTTAGCGCGCATGAAGGCGACTAAGATATAATTTTACTGTTCTGTGATTTCAGCATTGGGGTGTTCTTTGTAATTTTGTAGCGTGAGGTTCTTTTTGATTTTGTTCGCCCTACTCATTCTTTCTTGTTCAAGAGAAAGTGCCCTGGATAGTGAATACAAAGCCCTTGAAAGCAATCCTGTGCATTTGCGTACCGAAATAGAGAAAAGGCCCCTAAGTGTTTTGCTTTTTCTTTCTCCGGAATGCCCGCTATGCCAGAACTACGCGCCGACGATACAAAAAATTCAAGATTCTTTTCCCGAAGAAAAAGTAAAATTCTTCGGAATTGTGAGTGGAGAGTTCTATTCCAGAGAAAGCATCTTAAAATACAAACTCAAATACGGTATTGACATGCCAATTCTTTTTGATCCCAAAATCAGATTGGCTGATTATTTAGATGCTACTACCACTCCTGAAGCTGTTGTCATTAACGATAAGGAAAAGGTGGTTTACATGGGTGCAATAGATAATTGGGCCATAAGCCTTGGACAAAAAAGGTTGGAAGCAACAGCACATTATTTGAGAGATGCTCTCGCCAATTCTCTTAACGACGTTAAGGTTAATCCATCTAAAACAAAAGCAGTAGGATGCTTCATAGAATAGGTCTTTGTTTAGCTGTAGTACTGCTATGGTCGTGTGGTTCGGAGTCAAAAGAAATTATTGATTCGGCAGATGGAAACGGTGAGAAAGAGTTTGCTCAACTGGACTCGGTAGTTTTTTGGAATGATGTGGCAACAATCGTATTTGAAAATTGCACTCCATGCCATAATAGCGATGGTTCTGCACCCTTTCCGTTTACAGAATTCATTCATTTAAAGAAGCGAACCAAGACGATAAGGCTGGCTGTTGCTGATGGGTATATGCCACCCTGGCCGGCTGATATAGAGTACAGTCACTTTAAAGATGTAAAGGCTCTTGAGCCCATTGAAAAAGCAACCATTCTCGCCTGGATTGACCAGGGTGCTCCAGAAGGTATTCAGACGGCCAACTCTCCTACCCCAAAAACGATTACCCCCGGTACAGACAGAAAACCCGATAAAACTATTTCCTTTCCAGACACCGTAAACATAAAAGGCATAAGTCGAGATAAATTTCAATTAGCAAAAATTCCCTTTGAACTTCCTGCAGATACATTTATTGAAGCTATAGCTTTTAAAGCAGGTAATAAGCAATTGGTTCACCATGTTAACGGACACTTGATAAACTACGCCGAAGGCATGAAAGGCGATCACTTCAGCGGTGAATGGCTTTTGGATGCTGAAAAGGTCAGCTCATTAGAAGCTTACAGGAAAATGGAACTTTCAAATGACGATGGCTCTTACCCGCCGCTGCTTGTATCCGCGTTCAACTATTTGCCGGGAGTGGAGGCCACCCGTTATCCGGAAGGCCTCGGAGGTATAAATATTGCCAGAAAAGGAGTCTTTCTATTGAATACACTTCACTACGGCCCATCTCCAGTTGACACAACCGATATCAGCGAGATTCAACTATTCTATGCTGAGCAGAAACCTGAAAGACCATTAAGGGAATTGCACCTGGGAACGCAAGGAATTAGCAAGATAGAACCAGAATTCATTATTTACGCTGACTCCATATGTACGTTCACAACCAGGTACAGGATAAGGGAAGATATATCGGTTCTTACGGTGAATCCACATATGCACTTATTAGGAAAGTACTTCGAAGCTTTTGCGCACTCCAAAGGAGATACTATTCCGATGATCAGAATACCAAAGTGGGATTTTAGATGGCAGTTCTTCTACACTTATAAGAACCCTCTTAAAATTCCAAAGGGATATGAAATTGTTGTTAAAGCTGTTTTCGATAACACCATGAATAACCCTTTCAATCCTTTCATTCCGCCTAAAACAATGCGCGAGTCAGGAGAGCACATGAAAACAACTGATGAAATGTTTCAGTTCTTTATTAATTACGTTCCTTACAGAAAAGGAGATGAAGATATAGCGCTTTAAAGCTCGTATTCTTCCTCAAGGGTATTTGCTATCCATTGAATATTGTTGACTTCGATACCGGTGCTTCTCTCTCCATCAAACTCAACTCCGCAAACAACATTTACGTGAGCCATCATGATTTCGTCAAATCTCAAGATAGGGATGTTCACCTTAGTAAAAGTAGAATCGTTAAATGAATGAGTTGAAATTTCAACATACTCGCTTCTTCGGTATAGGTCGCAATCTTCTTCTTGCCAAAGCTTTCCACTGATAAAGAATTTTACAAATTCAGGTGCACCATCATCCGTATCGGACACGCGCACATCCATTTGCAAACTACCATTATTGAAATCTCTGGCGTTGCGCTCATTGATTATTGAGAAATAAGAAAGGTGTCTCGTTCCACCACCCGTACCAAGGTATAAGGTGCGTTCTACTTCTGTAGAGTCTATAGGAGTTTGTAATTCGCTGAATTCCCCAGCACAAACTTCGTATTTGAAGGCCCCTTCCTGCAAATCGCCATTCCATCCACCACGAGTACCATCTACCCAAATAGACTGAATGTCATCGTTATAAGTGCAAGTCGCGTCGTCAGTTAGAGCTCTGGGGTCGTAATTAGCTGCGATTGGGTCGGTACACCCTTGCCTATCTCCTTCTTTATCGCAAGAAGTAATCACGGCAAGAAGCCCTAAAAAGAAACTGAAATAATAATACTTTGAGTTCATGTCTAAGAGGGTTGAAACAAATTCTCAATTGCTTTTACTTATTTTAATCTGAAAGGTTTCAGATAAATAATGAATTGGTATAGCTTTGTCTGCTGAGCACTAAGCACATAAAAAGAATGACCCTTATACAGCTTAAATATGTAATTGCCGTTGATACATATAGACATTTTGCCACGGCTGCGGATAGCTGTTTTGTTACTCAACCAACGCTGAGTATGCAAATCAGCAAACTTGAAAAGGAACTAGACATTTTAATATTTGATCGGAACAAGCACCCTGTTGAGCCTACAGAAATTGGCAAGCAAATAATTGCTCAGGCGCGTATCGTTGCTCAGGAAGCAGAGAGAATTGAAGAGTTGGTAAAAGGCAGCAAAGGAATCATTGCGGGAGAATTTAGATTGGGTATTATTCCCACCGTTTCACCAGCATTATTGCCCAGGTTTTTGCGCACAGTCTTGAATGAATATCCCGATATTCATCTGAGAATTGAAGAACTGCAAACGGAGCAGATACTTGAAAAAATAGATAAAAACCAGCTCGATGCAGGTATATTAGCCACACCTTTAGAAAACACCAATTTTGTTGAGAAGCCTTTGTATTACGAGCCCTTTATGGCCTATATACCCGAAGGACATCGTTTGCGGAATGAAGAATTTGTTCTTCATAGTGAATTGAATTTGAAGGATATTCTCTTACTAAAAAATGGTCATTGTTTTAGAGACAGCGTAATCAACCTATGCAAAGCGGCCTTTCCTGATACAAATTCCAACGACCATGTTCTAGAGCTAGAAAGTGGCAACTTTGAAACCCTGATAAGGCTTTCTAATCAAGGCTTTGGAATGACACTCTTGCCCTACCTTACTGCGCTTGACTTAGATGATGAACACAGAAAATTCATCAAGCCCATTGAACATCCACAACCTTCTAGAGAGATCAGCATCATTCACAGCAAAGCTCAGCTAAAGCTCTCAATAGTTGAGATTATTGCAGAGATCATACGTAAAGAAATTCCCGAAAAATTGCTTGATAATACCGAAGGTAAAGTGTTGAGTCCTTTGAGTAAATCAGCCTGAACTGAATGAAGAATCAGAAGAAGTGTCCCTCGTGTGGAAAGTGGACAGATGGTAGCAGAGACCATTGCGCTTTTTGTGATTCTCTTATCAACCCTGTTCTAATTCAACAAGAGGAACAAAAAAGAAAAGCTGAATCACGTAGAAAAGAACGGCTCGAAAATGAAAACAAGTTTGAGCGTTATCTCAGAAAGCTAGAAGAATCAGATAAGCCCGGACATGTCGTTGCTTTCAAAATATTGAATACTGCCTTCTCAATCTATATGGGGATTTTATCATTTTTTATTTGGCTCATTGCCTTGATATCCGGTTAATGAAGCATTTAGGTTGGCACATCTTAGCCTTCTCGTTTATTTACCTCACTTTGCATTTCGTACAGAGTCATGCTCTTGGCCCCGAGTTCGTAAGGTTTTATGCTAAGGATATTCTTTTGGTTCCGATGCTTCTGTTTTCAGTAGGCATCGTATCCAATTCTTTCAGTCTGCAGATAGAGTTAGGTAATAAAGAAGTTTGCATAGCGTTCTTGTATTGTGTATTAGCCTTTGAAATTATTATTCCCACTCTGAGCGATTTTAAAAGCTTTGACTGGCTGGATATTATAGCATATGCCTTAGGCGCCGTTGTCTACCTAGCCTTTTATAAACAATCTGCCGAAGGTATTGCACTTCAAAATCTGCAGAATCAAAAGGAATAACCCTTACTTTAGTAGTATGAAATGTATTGTGAGAATCTTGCTTTGGAGCCTTCCATTCCTTTCCTTATGTGCGTCTGCGCAGGAAGAGTTTGCTGATCTTTCTGCGAAAGAACGTATATCCATAGCTGAAGAAGAAAAAGCAGAAGCCAAGAACGACCCTGTATTTCAAAACCTGATGCAGGAAGGACATCATCTATTCAAGAATAAACACTTCTTAAAGGCTATCAGGAAATACGAAGAAGCACAGGCTCAAAGACCGTATAACGTTTATCCTAAGGTAATCATTGCTGATATAGAGCTATCAATGAAAGATACCTTGGAGATTTTAAGAGCTGCTGAAAAAAACAATAATACCAACCAAGAAGCTCAGCCGGAAAAGAAGGTTGAAAAACAAAAGGATATCAAGCCCGAAAAAGCGGAAACAGAAGAAGAGAGATTAAAGCGATTAGAAGAGTGGGAAAGAAAAGAAAGGTTGAGGTTGCAAGCCGAGAGAGAAAAGAAGAAAAAAGAGCAAGAAAAACAAACTTCTGTTACGGAAGTAACTGGTGATGTTAAAGAGCTTTCTATTGAAGACTTCAAAAAGGACCTGGCCAAAAAATATCCTTCTGGTATAACCGAAACCACAACGAAAGAAGGAAATAAAACAATTGTTACCCGAATCATCGTTTCAAACGGAAAAGGAAATGAATACAAAAAAGTAACGCATGATTGGGGGGGGATATTCTATTTCAAAAATGGCACGGCCGTGCCTGAAAGGGTTTGGAAGCAAGAAACAGAATAGGTCTCTAATGATCTGATTTGGCTCCCGCCGGAATCGCTATTCGTAGAAAATTTTCTTCAGGGGGTATCGGACAAGAGTAGGAATCATTGTATGCACAATAAGGATTGTAACTCTGATTGAAGTCAATGACAATTGAGTCAGTTGGTTGAGCGTGTAAGCTTATATATTTCCCTCCACCATAGGTTTCGAAACCGTTCGTTTCATCCGTGTAAGGAATAAACAAGTAGTCTTTGTAAGCTTCGATTCGTGATAATTGAAGGTTTCTGAAAACAGATAACTCAAAATCCTTTCCCATCAGGGTAAACTTTGCTAATCCTATTTTGCGGTATTTCTGCTTAATTTCTCCAGTGGTTTTAAAATAAAAGGGCTTTGAATTATCTACGGGAATCCACTCAGCATTCACCAGAAAATCTGGATTAAAATCATAACGCGGCACACTATCAAAATCATCAATTTCATTTTCTGGAAGGGGCGATTTTTCAGGATCTTTAAACTCCAAATCGGTCTTGTTCCAGAAGCTCTTATACTCCTGAAAGCCCGATTCTTCCTGTGCTATAACCAGGTAGCTAAAAAGAAAAAAAAGTAAAAAAGCCGCTAACTTCTTCAAAGCAAAATGAATTTCGTGCAAAAGATATCAAAATTGAGGATATTGCGCTTTTATGGAAATATCCAGATCAATCAAAGATGCGGAAAATGTTTTCAGAGATTTCCTGGAATTTGTCCTAGAAAGAAAACACGGAGAACAGTGGCTGGAACTCTGTGGGCTTTCCGCTGCCCAGATAGATCATTGGAAAGAACTTAAAGCGCAGGCCGAGTTGGATAGCCCGCCAAATAATGGTGAAGAACGTCTCATTTATTACGCTCCCTTTACAGATCTCTATGATGTAGTCAGAGAAAACTGGAGCGGAGACCTTCAGTCTACTTTTATTAATAGAGATACGCTTATAACCTACTTAAAAATCATAGAAGAATTCAGGAATCCAGATCAGTGGAGAAGGGAGCTATTTGTATATCAAAAGCACTTAATTCTGGGAATAAGTGGCGATGTACGATCCAAAATTGCTGCCTTTAGAAGCATGCAGGAAGTCGGGAAGGAAGGTTATCCCAGAATTGAGTACATAAAAGATAGCCTTGGAAACATTTGGGTTCCCGGAAAGCCGAGACGCGTAAAAACAAATATAACCCTTCATCCCGGAGATCAACTTGAGTTTGTTGTGCAAGCTCACGATCCAGAAGATCAGGCCATTGAGTACCGCATTCACGGGAGTAAATGGCAGGCAGGAAATATTTTATTCTTCGATGTAGCAGAAAAGCACATTAAAAAAGAAGCACAAATAACTATTGCTATTAGAAGTAGCAGAAAGTTTCACGCTTATCCTCTGGGATATGATGACCGAATAGTCTTTGAATATCAAATTCTTCCGCGCGACAATTCGCAATGACACCGATCCTTGCTCTCTTTAACCTTTAATAAAATTATTCAAACTGGTCATCCATTGGGCAGTCTTCTAATGCATCTGAATTCTTAAGTTTAAGTAATCGAAAAGAGAAAAATCTTCTGATGGTTGCTTTGAGCAGAGCAATGAAAAGCGAACAGGCCTCAGGCAGTTCGCTTTTCTTTTTGAATTAAATTCAATACTTTTCATGAGTTAATTAAACTACATGAAATTTCTTCATAAACCATTCAAAGCTCAGGCTGGAGACTCAATCAGAATAGAGTTTAGCAAGCCCACGCGTGTAATCCTTCTTCACAGTCGCCAATTTGAAAAGTACAAGAAGGGGCTAACTTATCAATATAGAGGCGGTGATGCGGAAAATTCTCCTGTAGAGTTCACCGTTCCTTTTGATGGTGTTTGGCATGCAGTTATTGAGAAAGGTACCTATAAAAATCCTATAGAATTGACCGGAAATGCGGAATTAATCAAACCGAAACCGACCACATTGAATGGTGCCGAGCAAAATGAAACTCACACTCCTGTAGAAGAATATGATGATACCCTAGAATAATGATATTTCGTCTTACTATTCCAAGAGCTGCATTTTACTTGACAGCTCTTTTTTTATTTCACTCATGCGAAGAAACTGCGACTAGAATTAACCGAGAATCTGCAACAGATCTAAATAAAGACACAGTAAAATCAGAAAAGGTTAAAGTTGAAGATGATTTGCCGCTCATCCTAAACCAGGAAAATCATCAAGAATTTCTTTCCAATTACTTTAAAGAGGATAAGTCAAGAAAAATAGCCTTATCAACTCGTTTAGGTACACTGAAAATAAAGCTATACGAAGAAACGCCCATTCATACTGCAAATTTTCTAATGCTCACAGAACGCGAATATTTCAACAATACGGAATTTACACGGGTTGTAAAAAATTTCGTTGTTCAAGGTGGAAATAATGACAAGGAAGAAGAAGAAATCAAACGCCTACTCATAGGAAACTACGAGATGAAACCAGAGATGAACGAAAAACTCATTCACAAAAAAGGAGCCCTGGCTATGGCACGTAGGTATGAGGAGAATCCAGAAATGCTTTCTTCAGCTTACAATTTTTACTTGGTTCACGGTCAGACATTTAATGAACCTCAGCTCATAGCACTTGAGCGTGAGCACGAAATGATCATCCCAGAATGGAAACGAAAAATTTATAAGACTATCGGAGGGGCTCCGCACTTAGACGGTAAACACACTGTAATTGGAGAGATCTACGAGGGTTTTGACGTACTCGATAAAATGGCTTCTGTAAAAACAGACAAAAGTGACTGGCCGCTTAAACCTTTAATCATGGAAGTGAAAACTATTGACTGAGCATGAATTCTATTCTTGAAAAGTACAACGCCGTAAACACTTTTGGGAAGCTAATCGGACTAAAGCTGAGGGTTATTGAACCTGGCCATGTAGAATATAAAATGACTATTACGGAAGATCATCTTTCCAACCCCTTTGCAGCACATGGGGGTGCAGTTTCGGCAATGATGGATGGAATTCTTGGAGTAGCAGCTCTGTCTCTCGCTGTGGAAGAGAAAAAGCTCGTCAGTACCGTTGAGTTTAAGATAAATTACTTCGCACCTGTAGAAAAAGGAGATCAATTGGTGGGACGTGGCAAAGTGATATTTAAAGGCAATCGGCTTTTCTCTTCTGAAGGTAAAATCTACTGTTCTAACAAAGACGAATCGTTGGTTTGCTCGGGAATTGGCACCTTTAACTCCTACCCTGCCGAGAAAAATGAGTTATTCGGCAAATCAATGTAAAATTATTTTTCTTCCGAATCTGTGTGCCTGACGCGAATGAACTCAGGGCTTTGCTTTATTGACTTCATGATTGTGTCCATGATCGTTTCAACATCAGCATCGTAGTCTATATCCAAAGGGCTGTAAAACTTCATGACGAGCCTTGAGTTTCTAGTTTTTATCTTGAGCCCCTTCTTATCAAAAGCACGTCTAAACCCGTCAATTGTTACCGGAATGACTAATGGTTTATGAGATTTAATAATGTGAGCCGTTCCCTTCCTGCCTTGCTCAAAGGGTTTGGTTGTTCCCTGTGGAAAAGTTATAAGCCAACCAGATTGAAGGGCTTTCCCAATTTTTTCTGGGTCTTTTGGATTTACTTCTCTTTGTATAGACTTCCCTGATTCTCGCCAGGTTCTTTGAACCGTTATTGCACCGGCATAAGCAAAAAGTTTCGGAATAATGCCGCTTTTCATAGTTTCCTGGGCTGCTACATAATAAATGTTGGTCTTGGGCCATAGTAAATAAAGTGGATTGCGAATGCCCCTGGTTATATTCCAAGAAGCCGCTCCAAATGCATGATACATCAATGTAACATCTGCAAAGTATGTTTGATGATTTGAAATAAAGAGAACGTTTCTTTTTGGAAGCTCCGAAAGCATCTTCATACCAGCAATTATAGACTTGTTGGTCCAAACAAATCTGGGCCAGGTAAGAATGCCAAAAAAGGTTATTAGAAACCGCTTAATAAACTTCCACTGTCCAAAAATATTCTTCAATAAATCGGGCTTAGGTTCACAATATAGGCTAATTATTGGGGATCGACATCAACCGTGAGTCTTACAGATTTAAAATCTTTCTTCGCAAAAAATTCCTGGTTCAACAACTCCAAATTACGTTTCAATTCAGATACTTTCTGGTTTTTAGTAATCTTCAGAACAATAACCTTATTGTAGAGATTTTTGATCCTGGGTACTACAGGATACTCCGGGCCCAAAATTTGAGCCGTGTGTAAAAGATTTTCTAGCTCTTCTCTGTACTGAGCTGCACAAAAATCAACGAGTTCTGCCTGCCTATGCCTTAACGTAAGCTTTATTAACCTGGTAAAGGGCGGATAAAGAAACTTCTTTCGTTCGTCTATCTCTTTTTCGTAGACATCTTTGGCATTATCCTGTAAAACTTGCTGAATGAGCCACTGTGAAGGGTCATAGCTTTGAACAATTACCTTCCCCACTTTATCTCTTCGACCGGACCGGCCTGCAACTTGAGTCATTAATTGGTAGGCTCTCTCATTGGCTCTGAAATCCGGAAATTTCATGAGTAAATCAGCATTCAGCACGGCCACCAGGTTTACATTTTCAAAATCTAAGCCTTTGGTAACCATTTGAGTACCAATTAATATATCTATAAGACCATCTTCAAACTCACCAATAATTTTCTGATAACTATATTTTGAAGATGTTGAATCTAAGTCAAGCCTGGAAATGTTAGCATTTGGAAACAAGATTTGAATTTCCTCTTCCACTCTTTCTGTACCAGAACCGGCCAACTTCATTTTATTTGAACCACATGCAGAACAGGTTGGGTTAACAGAATACTTGCTACCACAGTAGTGACATACCAGTCTGTCTGATGATTTATGATATGTCAGACTAACGTCACAGCGCGTGCACTCTGGAGCCCAGCCGCATACTTCGCAGAGTAATACCGGTGCATAGCCTCGCCTATTCTGGAAAAGGATAACCTGTTCTTTTTTGTCAAGGCTTGCCTGAATGGCAGAGACTAAATCCTTGGTAAAATACTGAGATCCTAAGGTCTCAGATTTCAGAGAAGCTGTAAGCATTTCAGGCTTTGGTCGATCTCCATACCGTTGCAATAGCTCAGCGTACCCATATTTTCCCTGGTTAGTGTTATACATTGTTTCAAAAGATGGAGTAGCTGATCCCAAGAGCACTTTTGCGCCATGCAAGCTCCCCAGCATAACGGCCACATCTCTTGCGTGGTAGCGCGGTGCAGGATCATATTGTTTGTAAGAATTCTCATGCTCTTCATCAACTACGATCAGCTCAAGATCAGTTAAGGGTAAAAAAATTGAGCTTCGAGCTCCGAGGACGAGGGCCCCATCTTTTTCTGCTAACAACTTATTCCATATTTCTACCCGCTCATTCTGATTAAATTTTGAGTGGTAAACGAGCACCTTATCCCCGAAAAACGTGCGCAACCTATTTATCATCTGCGCAGTAAGTGCAATTTCCGGAACCATGTAAAGCACCTTCTTCTTATTTGCAACCGCTTCTTCAATAAGCCTGATGTAGATTTCGGTTTTTCCCGATGAAGTAACACCCTTGAGAAGGACTACATCTTTGCTCTCAAATTGCCTGCGAATGTTTGTGAGAACATCTGACTGTAAATTTGTAAGTTCTGGCATTTCTCTGACAGAGCCTTCGAAACCATTCAGTCTGCCAACTTCAATTTTTTCTTCAGTTAGAATATCCTTACGAATCAATTCCTTAATAACTGAATCAGAAACTGCCGCCTTCTTCTTAAAGAGCGATTTTTTCATTCTCTTTTCTTCAGCCAGACCTTGTTGAAATTGCAGAAAAAGCATGAGTGCTTCTTCCTGCTTTGGTGCTCGTCTGAGCTTTGCAAAGGCAGCTTCCAGACCTGCGTCATCACGACAATGCAGACTGAGAGAAACGAAGGATTCAATCTTGGGCTTATAGCCTTCTTTCAGATTTTCCATAATCATCACTGCAGATGCATCGAGCAGTTTTTTCATGGAATTATTTATGTTCTTCACTTCCAGCAATTCAGAAATCTCTTTATACCCGAGTACTTCTCTCTTATTTATTGCTTCAAGAAGCAGCAATTCTTTTTCGTTGAAAGAAGAAACCTCTCCGTCAAAAGCGGGATTGATCATGTAATTGGTTTCACTTGACAATCTCAAACCCGAAGGCACAGAAGCGAGAAAAACTTCGCCCCGGGTGCACATGTAGTATTCAGACATCCAATTCCAAAGCTTCAATTGCTGGGCCGTGACGATTGGCTTTGCATCCAGAAAGGAATCTACATATTTCGCTGTATATGCCTTGGGTGGATTTTCGTGAATACTCAAGATTATACCCGTGTACAGCTTACTTCTCCCAAAGGGAATAACCACTCTTTTACCCACTTGAGCGAAAGAAACCAGATTTTGAGGTAACCTATAAGTGAATGACTTAGGTACAGCCAGGGGGAGGAGAACGTCAACAAAGTAGGTAGTCAAATCAAAAAAAAGTTGAAGGCACAAAGATAATGAACCAATCAGGTGACTTACCAACAATTGCTGTTCGCAAGATTGACTTTAGTTGATGTTGATTTTAAGAAAGGCTTAATACTTTGGCTCAAAAGAAGATCAATGAGTTTGCAACTGGTAGACTGGTTTATAATTGCTGTGTTTCTTGTTTTGAGTCTGGTAATTGGTCTTTTTTTCAGAAAAAGAGCATCTGCGAATCTGGAAAGCTTTTTTCTGGGAGGCAGAAATATGCCCTGGTTCATAGCTGGGGTTTCTATGGTTGCCACAACCTTTGCTGCAGACACACCCCTTGCAGTAACTGAATTGGTCGGTGAAAGTGGAATTGCAGGAAATTGGCTCTGGTGGAGTTTTCTCGCAGGAGGCATGTTGACTACCTTTTTCTTTGCAAAACTGTGGAGACGTGCAGGAGTACTGACTGAAATTGAATTGATTGAACTGAGGTATTCTGGAAAACCAGCTAAAATACTAAGGGGTTTCAAGGCTATTTATCTTGGGCTCATTATGAATATTTTGATCATAGGCTGGGTAAATCTGGCGATGATCACAATTCTTCAGGAGTTTTTCGGAATAGAACTGAGTACGGTATATATTATTCTTTCGGGGCTGATGGTTTATGCAGCAGTTTATACATCGCTTTCTGGATTATGGGGAGTTGCCGTTACAGACCTTGTTCAGTTTACCATAGCCATCGTAGGTACTATTATCCTTGCAATAATCGTAGTCAACGCCGAGCCTGTAGGAGGAATCGTTGGACTACAGTCTAAATTACCTGCTTCTACCTTTAATTTTTTTCCAACCTTTTCGGAAGGTAACGGATTGCAAACCCTTTCCTTAAGTTTTGGGGCGTTTTTAGCATATGCTGGTTTGCAGTGGTGGGCTTCCTGGTATCCGGGTCAAGAGCCAGGTGGTGGTGGATATGTTGCACAAAGGATGATGAGCACGAAAACTGAAAAGGGAGCCGTTTATGCTACCCTCCTATTCCAGGTAGCTCATTTCTGTCTCAGACCCTGGCCGTGGATACTTGTGGCTCTTTCTTGCCTGATACTTTATCCGGAAATCAGTCCTTTAGAAAACCCGAATATTGAAGAGGGTGTTTTTGGGAAGGGATATGTGAGAGCCATGAAAGATTTTTTACCCACAGGGCTTAAAGGTTTATTGTTGGCAGCCTTTTTAGGGGCATATTTAAGTACCATATCAACCCAGCTAAATTGGGGTGCTGGTTATCTTGTGAACGACTTTTACAAACGTTTTTTACGCCCTAATAATTCTGATAAACACTACGTTTTCATTTCCAGGGTAGCTACTGGTATCCTGATGGCACTGGGTCTTCTCATAACCACTCAGATGAAATCTGTAAGCGGGGTTTGGGCCTTCGTAATGGAATGTGGAGCGGGTTTAGGCCTTGTACTTATCTTGAGATGGTATTGGTGGAGAATTAATGCATGGGCAGAAATTGCAGCAACCGCAGCGCCTTTTGCGGGTTATTCTATTTCAAGATTTGTATTCGAGCTTGAATTTCCAGATAGCTTTTTCCTTACTGTAGGTTTTACAACTGTTACCTGGCTATCCGTGATGTATTTAACAAAACCGGAAAAAGCAGATACTCTTCAAAAATTCTTTGATAAAGTTAGACCAGATGGCAACTGGAAACCTTTTAGGAAAAAGCAAACAAATAATAGCTCATCCATATCCAACCTGCTCATAGCCTGGTTTTCGTCAGTTACGATGGCCTACTGCGTGTTATTCGGTACTGGAAAGTTAATTTTCGGACAGTATGGTGAAGCCGCTATCTTCCTTTTAATCTCGGTTATTTCCCTGATGATTCTCATATTTATATTGAAACGAACAAACATATGGCAATAAGTATTCGTATAAAAAAGCGGCCAACTTTGGTTAATGCCTAAATTTCGAAAAGAAAAAAGAAGTGAAAAGAATGAAAAAACTTGTTAGTGCCTTTTCTTTATCGCTTATAGCCATCATAGCCCTAACTGTTTCTTGTGATGAAAGAACTGCAGAAAATGGTGGAGATGTGAGTCAGGTAGATGTTGATAGTTCCAAGTCAACAATAGTCAATGTCAGCGGAAAACTATTCAGTATTCCTTCGCCGATTCAAACGGCCAGTCTCATTGACCGGGAAAACACTCCATACAGAATAGATGCCCTGGCTGATTACAATTTGGCTGACAATATTCCTGAAAGAAATATGAAGGCTCTAAACCTCGGCATGCTTGGAATAGATATGGTTTACAGTTCTTTCTACGACGACGCACAAAACTCGCTAAAATACTACAAAGCTGTAGACAAACTGGCGGTTGATTTGGAATTGAAAAGTGCCATTGATCAGGAACTCATTAAACGTGTCGGTTCGAATGTAGACAATGCAGACTCTCTGATCTATTTGAGCAGCTCATTTTATCAAGCGCTAGACGCTTATCTCAAAGAAAATGATCGCTCTGAAATTGCCACATTGGTATTGACGGGTGCTTGGGTTGAGTCTACAATGCTTACTGCGATCTCGGAATCTAAACCAGCCAAGGAAGCACTCGCCGCGCAGAAAAAAGCTTCTGCCACATTATACAAACTCATTGCAAAGATTGAATTAGGTAACAATGACTTTTCCGAGCAATTAGACTCGCTGAACACGTCTTTTGCTAATATCGAGAAAGAATACCAATACGTTACACCAGAAGTTATACCCGATCAGAAAAAAACGATAATCAAAAGTGAATCCAGCTATAAACTTTCAGATTCGCTTTATACGGATATTCAAATGAGATTAATCAAATTACACCGCATTATCAATGGCTAAGAACTATCTACACCTTGTTTTGATTTCGGTTGTTTTAAACTGTTTTTTTGCATTACACGCGCGAGCTCAGTGCGATTCTACCGCGGCAATCGCTTCTAAGTATATGGGTGAAAACTTTGTTTCTGATGGACAATCATACCGGGCGCTGATTTTTGATGACCAAATTGCAGAATTCACTACTACGCTCTATGGTAAGTCTACTTACAGAGTGGTAGGAATTGGCGGGCTTGAAAAAGAACAGCTGCATTTCAACATTTATGATGAAGATGACAACTTGCTCTTTAGTAATGCCGATTATCAGAACAGTGCCTATTGGGATTTTGAGATCAATTCTACTTTAGATTGCAGAATAGAAGCTAAGCTTGATCTCATGAAACAAAAATCAGGATGCGCCGTACTACTCATAGGATTTGAGCAATAAAATCTTCTTTGAAAAAAGATGAAACGTCTCGAATCCGAGACGTTTTTTTTTGACCCTTATACTATGAGTGAAAGCATTTTAAAGGCGCTGATTCAACTCTTTGCGCTAATTGCAAGGATTGACATCTCGAACAAAGACGAGATGGTGGGAAGAGAAATTGTAAAGTCGTTTTTGAAGGAGCGACTCCCCAATAACTTAGTCAATAAATTTCTGATTGAATTTGATAACTACCTGGAAAAGTATCAGAAGATATCCAAGGTAAAGAATGGCCTTCAGAAAAGAACAGCTGTAAACTCGGTGAAAATTCTCAGAGTTTGCACCCAGATAAACGAAGAACTCACTCAGAGACAAAAGACGATCGTTCTTATCAGGCTTCTTGAGTTTATTCACACTCATGATGAAATCAGTGAAATTGAAGAAGAATTCATAAATACAGTTGCAGACACGTTTAATTTTGACATGTCTGAATTTCAACTAGCAAAATACTTCGTTGAGGAGAAAGAAGTTGAGCTAATTGACTCACAAAATGTGCTGTACATAACAGATAAAACTGAGTCTGAATCTGGTTTTTCAAAGCATTTTCTGGCTGAAGGAATAGAAGGATATATCAGGGTTTTAAGAATACCCAGCGTTAACTTGCATTTTATACGCTATCGCGGAAACGGTCCTTACACCATTTCAGGTCAAAAGCTCATTTCTGATAGGTTTCATGTTCTCAACCAGGGAGCATCTATCCGCGGTGGAAAAATCAAGCCCATCTACTACAGCGATATTATTGGAGCCTTTCTAAAGGATACCGATAGTAGTAAAATAGTTTTTGAAGCCAAAAACATTACCTACAGATTTAAACGTGGCAACACGGCTCTTCACGAAGTTAATCTGAAAGAAGAGTCAGGACGGTTGGTAGGAATAATGGGAGCAAGTGGAAGTGGAAAATCTACTCTTCTAAATGTTTTAAATGGAAATTATCGACCCTCAGAAGGCCAGGTAGAAATAAATGGCATCGATATATACGACGATAAAAATAAAATCGAAGGTCTGGTTGGGTACGTAGCTCAAGACGACTTACTAATTGATGAGCTAACTGTATTTCAAAACCTTTTTTACAATGCCAAACTGAGTTTCGGGCAAAAATCGACCGAAGAAATCACTGAAATTGTTGATCAAACTCTCAGTGTATTAGGACTATCGGAAACGAGAGACCTGAAAGTAGGTAACCCATTAGACAAAACCATTAGTGGTGGGCAGCGAAAAAGATTGAACATCGCATTAGAGCTCATCAGAGAACCAGCGGTTTTATTTGTAGATGAACCCACATCTGGTCTTTCCTCGAGAGACTCTGAAAATATTATGGATCTCCTTAAAGAACTTAGCCTGAAAGGCAAATTAATCTTTGTGGTTATCCACCAACCTTCTTCAGACATTTTCAAAATGTTTGACAGACTATTCGTTTTAGACAACGGCGGTTATCCCATTTATTACGGAAACCCCGTAGATAGCCTGGTTTACTTCAAAAAAATGGTAAACCATGTTAATTGTAATGAAGCTGAATGCACGGGTTGCGGAAATGTAAAGACTGAAGACATATTCAATATCATCGAGTCTAAAGTAGTAGATGAGTTTGGCAACCTTACACATCAGCGGAAGGTAGCACCGAGCGAGTGGAATGAGTTATACAAAAAAGAGCTCGAAATTCAACCGGAAGAATCTTTAGAAGAAATGGATTTGCCTAGTAGTAATTTCGTGATACCTCATCAAATAAAGCAGTTTGGTGTTTTTATAACCAGAGATCTGCTCTCTAAGTTGACCAATAGACAATATATCCTTATTAATCTTCTGGAAGCTCCTGTTTTAGCCATGATCCTGGCTTTCTTCATGCGATTTTTCGTTCCTTCATCAGGCAATACAGGCTATATTTTCAGGGAAAACGAAAATATTCCCGTCTACATTTTCATCTCGGTTATTGTAGCAATTTTTATCGGGCTCACAGTGAGCTCTGAAGAGATAATCAGAGACAAAAAAATTCGGAAAAGGGAGAGTTTCTTAAACTTAAGCAAGGGGAGCTATCTGTTTAGTAAAATCAGCATCATGCTAGGAATTTCTGCCTTGCAAATGCTCCTTTTCGTTTTGATTGGAAATACCGTACTTGAAATAAAAGGTATGACCGCATCTTACTGGATGATCTTATTTTCAGCCTGTTCCTTTGCCAATCTTCTCGGCTTGAATATTTCGTCTAGTTTTAATTCCGCAAAGGTTATTTACATCCTTATTCCCATTATTATCATTCCGCAATTACTCTTCTCGGGAATTATAGTAAAGTTTGACAGACTTAATCCTCTCTTCGCATCGCAAGATGGTGTGCCGTGGATTGGAAATATCATGGCAAGTAGATGGGCATACGAAGCACTGGCCGTTACCCAATTCAAGTGGAATGAATACGAACGAGACTTCTTCGAGCTGGAGAAGAGAAAGAAATTTTCTAACTGGAAGAAAGACTATTGGATAACAGAGCTTAAGAATAAGGTGAATATTATATCTCACAATTTGGAAAATCCAGAAGCAGAAGAAGAGCTCAAAAGGCATCTCGAAGTGCTGAGAAACGAATTGAAAAAGGAAAACCAATTTTTGCAGGGCATTCAATTTGAGAATGTTGATCAACTTACAGTTGAACACGTAGACGGGGTTATCCTAAAGGAAGCAAATGAACACCTCGAGATATTAAAGGAACACTATAAAAAGGTCTATCTAAAAGCCGATAATGCCAAAGAAAAAACCATTTACGCCATGACCAGAAGTGACGATTCTAGCAAGGAGTACAAAAAATTATACGATAATTTTAAGAACGATCAGCTGGAAATATTTGCCACTAATAGAAATGACGTCAATTATATTACCGAGCACAATGGAGAGCTAATCCAGAAGAAAGATCTTGTCTATCTAATGCCGTATAACAGCTCATTTTTCGATACACACTTTTATGCCCCATCAAAAAAAATATTTGGCAGATTTGTAGATACCTTCTACGCGAATATAATTGTGCTATGGGGAATGACTTTTCTGCTGGCTGTTTGCCTGTTTGCCGATGTATTTCCAAAGACTATTTCGCTTATTGAAGCAGGATTCAGCCCGAGAAAATCTACTGTAAAGAAAAGGGTTTAGATAAGGTCAACCTTCACCATTTGAAAGTCAAGATCAATTATGGCGTCGTAATCTTCTCCTGCCTCTAGCATATCTTCATCATCTTCTTCGTAATGCCACTTGACTGCCACATTTTTACCCGACTTTTTTATGCCTTCAAGCTTTTTAAAAACATCAAGGATACATTTAGAGCTGGAAGTATTGAAGTACTCTAATTGAACATGGACCGAAGTCTCTTCTCTAGGTTGAAGCGCATACTGATCAATCCAGTCAATTAGTGGCTTGTAAAAATCTATAGAGTTTTCGGGGATTGATCTGCCTTTTATCTCAAGAAGACCAGATTGCGGATCAAATTTCACCGTGGGGGTCTTTGGGGTGCCTTCAATAATAACGCTATCCATGATTTTAGTCTTGTTTTACTTTTACATTTAAGCTAAAAAAAGAGCTTCCATTTCCAAAAGGAACAAAGCCATATTCAAGCTTTTCTCCACTTTTTCGGGCGATATCTATCATTCCCAAACCTCCACCACCTTTTTCTGACATCTGCCCATCAGCTAGAACTGACTTATATAGGGCCTTAACTTCATCCTTCGTCATAGAATTTATCTCTTCTAATCTCTTCTTTAAGGTATCAGCATTATTTGCTAAAACGAAATTTCCCGTTAACACTGAATACCCGGTAACATTCCTCGCAATCATAACCACGACTGAAGGGGTGTCGTCGCTTGTTTCTACCGGAGGGCTTTCTATGTGGTGATGCAGATTCTGAAGACATTCAACCAGAATATTAAACATACGCTTCTTCACTTTTGCGCTTTCACCAAAACGATCCAGCTTATTTTCTACAATTTGCAATATGGAGGTCAGAAGATCTGATGTTAGCTCACCTTTAAAAGAAAGCATGATGTTTTTCTTCTCCATTGAGTCATAGAGGTCAAATATCTGATGAATCTCAGTCAAAAATTTTGATTTTGTTCAAATATACCCTTTCAGCTATTTTTCAATTTTAAAACACGGTCAAATCTATCATCATCGATATGTTAATTAATTTCGTCTAGAGAAATTGTAGCTTCGCGGAGCGATCAACGTCGAGTTAAGAATCATTTTATGCAAGCAAAATCCTGGTACAGATCCTGGTTTGACTCACCTTACTATCCCATTTTGTATAAAAGCAGAGATGAATCTGAGGCCGCTTTCTTTATTGACAGACTCATTAAGTATCTCAATCCGCCAATAATTTCAAAGTTTCTTGATATGGCTTGCGGACGGGGCAGGCACAGCATTCAAATACATCAAAAGGGGTTTGATGTTACCGGTATTGACCTCTCTAAGAACAGCATAGCCCAGGCCAAAAAATTTGAAAATGAAGGCCTGCACTTCTATGTACACGACATGCGGAACACCTTTCAAGAATCTGAATTTGATTATATATTAAACTTATTTACAAGCTTTGGCTATTTCGCTAGCAGAGAAGAAAACGAAAATGTTCTGAAAGCGGCTAATAGCGCATTAAAAGAAGGCGGGACCCTTGTGATAGACTTTCTAAACCCCGGTAAACTAAAGAAGGATATAAAAAGCTCAGAGACAAGAGAAATTTCAGATGTAATATTTAAGATTCGCAGATTTTATGAAGATGGTTGGATCATCAAGACCATAGATATTGAAGACGGAAATAGTTCTTACGAATTTCAAGAAAGAGTTTGGGCAATAGAGCATGAAGTTTTTAAATCTATGCTTTCAAAAACTGGTTTCAGTATTCTAGATACTTTCGGCAATTACAATATGAACGCATACAACGTAAAAGACTCAGAAAGGCAAATTATTATAGCTAGAAAAACTTCATGAGTACTTCTAATCTATTGGTGCCAGTTCTCGCTGGATTGGCTGGCGGACTCGCGGGAATTTTTCTTGGCGGTAAAATTACCCGCGATGTTAAGATCATTCTTGCCTTTAGTGGTTCCTATCTTTTTGCGCTTACGATCTTACATTTATTCCCGCAGGTATACCACGATGGGGGAAGTGATATCGGAATCTTTATTCTCTTAGGGTTTATTGCACAGATCGTTTTAGACTTCTTTTCGAAAGGAGTTGAGCATGGACATATTCACAAAAGTGATCAACTTGCAAAAAGCTTTCCCCTGAGTATTTTTATAGCTCTATTTATCCATTCATTTATTGAAGGTTTGCCCCTTGTAGATCTTCATGGAATTACACATCATGGACATAGTCATTTCAATACCAATGAACTTCTTTTAGGTATAGCTATACACAAGATTCCAGAAGCTATAGCACTAGCCGCTTTGGTATTCCATTACTACAACGCTTCGGGTAAGACGCTACTCGTAATACTTATCTATTGCGCAGCTACTCCCTTGGGAATAATCACCGGATCCTATCTCACTTATGGAGGTTTCGAAAATCCGGAACTGCTTTATAATCGTGTGCTTGCATTTTCCATCGGGATTTTCATACACGTATCTACTACCATCATATTCGAAGCTGAAGAGCATCATAAACTTAATTGGCGCAAAATCATAGCAATTCTGGCCGGGTTAGGACTTGTGCTATTCTTTTGATCATATACAAGTGCATTCTATTGGTTAATAGATAATACTAATGAATGAACGTAGATCATTCTATCAGATGACTCTACTTTTGTAAAAAAGAAAACAATATGTCAGTATTAGTAGGAAAAAAAGCGCCTGAGTTCAAGGCAGCAGCAGTTATAGACGGAGAAGAAATAGTAGAAAACTTTTCTTTAGAGCAGTACAAAGGATCTAAATACGTTGTGCTATTCTTCTATCCTAAGGATTTCACCTTTGTTTGTCCAACAGAACTTCATGCTTTTCAGCAGAAATTGGAAGAATTTAAAAAGAGAGATGTTGAGGTAGTTGCCGTGTCAACTGATACAGAGCAGTCGCACTGGGGTTGGTTGCAATTGTCTAAAGACCAGGGTGGTATTCAAGGAGTTACTTACCCAATTGTAGCCGATACGAATAAAACAATTTCTCATAACTACGATGTTCTCGCTGGAGACTTCTTTTACGATGAAGATGGAATGCTTCAAGCAGATGGCGAATTAGTAGCGTATAGAGGATTATTCCTAATTGACAAAGAAGGGGTAGTACGCCATCAACTTGTGAATGATCTTCCTCTGGGACGTAATGTAGAAGAAGCTTTAAGGATGGTTGATGCCCTTCAATTCTTCGAAGAAAAAGGAGAAGTTTGCCCTGCCAACTGGGACAGCTCAAAAGGCGGAATGCAAGCCACACACTCCGGCGTTGCTGAGTACCTTGCAGCGAACTAAGGATTTTTTTGATAATATTCAATGGGAAAAGGTCAACTTTATGTTGACCTTTTTTCGTCTAAAAATCTATGTGAAACATCAGATTCCGGCATCATACAGGTGTCCTTCTTACCAAACCATTTATAGCGATTTCGTGCAATAAAATTGTAGACAGGATCTCTCAAAAATTTAGGCAAAACCCAAAACACATTCATAGCAGGCCAAAGACCACCCAATTTGGATGCAATTTTCAATGCGGCTGAACTTTTCGTAAATACCTTCTCGCCTTCATAAAGAATAATAGAATCAACTTCTCTAAGCTCTTCAGAGCTATTCAATATTGGTTCGGCCACGGGCCAGGATAAACTGGCAAAATAGAAATATGATTTTTTATCGCGTTTGAGAATGAACTGCACGGCTCCGTTGCACAAATTACAGTACCCATCAAATAAAACCAGGGCCTTCCCCTCAGGTAATTCAGTCACCAATTTTTTTTGAGAAGAACTCATGGCAACAAAGGTACGCTTTGACCGATGTATTTTCTAATTTTGAAGCTTTACTACAATTATATGAAAAGAGATACGCAGGTTTTTGATATTATCAATCAGGAAAAGGAAAGACAAAGAAACGGGATAGAGCTTATAGCTTCTGAAAACTTTGTTAGCGAGCAGGTTATGGAAGCCATGGGTTCAGTAATGACCAATAAATATGCTGAAGGCCTGCCCGGCAAGCGATACTATGGTGGGTGTGAGTTTGTTGATCAAACTGAAACTTTAGCCATTGAAAGGTTAAAGAAGCTATTTGGAGCCGAATGGGCCAACGTTCAACCTCATAGCGGTGCTCAAGCTAATGCCGCAGTGATGCTTGCCATTCTTAAGCCGGGCGATAAGATTCTCGGTTTTGATCTAAGCCATGGCGGCCATCTTACACATGGATCTACGGTCAACTTTTCCGGAAAGCTTTACGAACCCAGTTTTTACGGTGTTGAAAAAGATTCCGGCAGAATTGATTACAATAAATTAGAGCAACAAGCTTTGAGCGAAAAGCCCAAACTTCTAATCTGTGGAGCTTCCGCCTATTCAAGAGATTGGGATTACGAAAGACTTCGATCAATTGCAGATCAAATCGGTGCCCTTTTGCTCGCAGATATCTCTCACCCCAGCGGATTAATCGCGACCGGATTATTGAATGATCCGCTTCCATATTGTCACATTGTAACTTCTACCACACATAAAACACTTAGAGGTCCGAGGGGTGGTATTATTATGATGGGTAAAGACTTTGAAAACCCATTCGGGCTGAAAAGTCTTAAAGGTGAGATTCGCAAAATGTCTTCCTTGCTAGATTCTGCCGTTTTCCCCGGAACACAAGGTGGGCCTCTTGAACATGTCATTGCTTCTAAAGCAGTGGCCTTCGGCGAGGCCCTAACTGACGAATACAAGGCTTACACCCAACAAGTAATAAAAAATGCTCAGGCAATGGCCAAGAGCTTTGTTGATAGAGGTTACAAAATAATTAGTGGTGGTACGGACAACCACTCCATGCTGATTGACCTGAGATCTAAAGGAATAACGGGTAAATTGGCAGAAAATACGTTGATTAAAGCCGACATCACGGTCAATAAAAACATGGTTCCATTTGATGATAAATCGCCTTTCGTAACGAGCGGTATGCGCCTGGGTACTCCTGCAATAACCACTCGAGGCATGCAGGAAAGCGATATGGAAAGGGTAGTTGAACTCATAGACAAAGCCTTAAGCAACAGTGAAAACGAGAACGTCTTAAACGAAATAAAAGAAGAAGTAAATGCATGGCTGAGTGCTTATCCTTTATTTGCTTCTGAAACAGTTGTAAACCAATAATATTTAATGCAGATTACCGCTAACGACCCAAAAAGAAAATCCTGGGCAAATGTCCCGGAAAACAGTGATTTCCCAATACAAAATCTACCCTTTGGTATTTTTAGTACATCAGGGGCGCAACCCCGTGCATGCGTTGCCATAGGTGAGCATATAGCTGACTTATATGAATTAGCAGAGCGTGGGTACTTAGATAGTTCATTTAGCAGCAATCTCTTTTCGCAAGCCACATTGAACTCCTTGATGGCAAAAGGAAAGATGGGAATCAGAAAACTGCGTAATGATCTGGCCGATCTTTTTGATAGCAATAACCCAAAGCTTCGGGATAACGAGAATGACAAAAAGGCTGTACTAAAAAAACAGTCTGATGTAAAAATGCATCTACCGGTAAAGATTGGTGACTACACGGACTTCTACTCCAGCATAGAACACGCAACAAATGTAGGAACGATGTTCAGAGATCCTGACAATGCTTTATTGCCCAATTGGAAACATATTCCGGTAGGGTATCACGGCAGAAGCTCTTCCATCATCATTTCGGGCGAACCCATCACTCGACCAAAAGGTCAGACTAAGCCCAAAGAAGACGAGCCACCGGTATTTGGACCGACAAAATTGCTCGACTTTGAGCTTGAAATGGCCTTTGTGACTTTTGATGGGAAAACCTTGGGCGAGCGTATTTCAACCGCAGAAGCAGACGACTATATTTTTGGCATGTTACTCTTCAACGACTGGTCTGCCCGGGATATTCAAAAGTGGGAATATGTGCCGCTCGGCCCATTTCTGGCAAAGAATTTTGCTTCTTCAGTATCGCCCTGGATTGTAACTCTTGATGCACTGGAGCCTTTCAGAGTAGCCGGCCCTAGACAAGAGCCTAAAGTATTGCCTTACCTTGAGTATGAAGGCGATAAAAATATCGATATTAAGCTTGAAGTCTCTATTGAACCCGACGGACAAACAGATCCAACAAATGTCTGCAAGTCCAATTACAAGTACATGTACTGGAACATGAATCAGCAATTGGCTCATCACACTGTA